>BNJS01001294.1_pt1 | contig 79986 bp, 91 predicted proteins | sample 8540461 | NCBI WGS metagenome assembly BNJS01 (sample SAMD00202454, study PRJDB9452) | human saliva metagenome | isolation source: human saliva | place: Japan
AAGATGCACTAGCGACAAAAGCCGCAGGGAAGAGATTCCCTGCGGCTTTTGTCGCCTTTCTGAAAACGGTTCTCTCCCTGTGGTAACTTTATAGTTATATTTGTTGTTTGATGCTCTCATCCCTGTAAGGAGACACACGCATGTTAGGAGATCACTTTCTCGGTTTATATGAAAAAGCAATGCCCCCCACGCTCTCATGGGAAGAGCGGTTAAAAACCGCCCGTGATCTGGGTTTTGATTTTGTGGAAATTTCGATTGATGAGACAGACGAGAGGATGGAACGGCTGGATTGGAACTCTGCTGAACGAAAGCAATTTGCAGATACCGTCCGCCAATCGGGAATCCGGATCCCCAGCCTGTGTCTGAGCTGTCACCGCAGGTATCCATTCGGCAGCGCACTTCCGGACAACCGCATTATGGCCAAACGGCTGATGGAAAAGGCCATCCGTTTTTGCAGCGACCTCGGGATTCGCGTCATCCAGCTGGCAGGCTACGATGTTTATTATGAGCCGTCAACTGCAGAGAGTCTGCAACTTTTTCAGGAAGGATTGTCCCATGCAGTGGAGACTGCCGCAAAATACCAGGTGATGTTGGCAATGGAAATCATGGATACAAGGCTCATGAGTAGCATCACACGATACAAGACATACAAGGAGCAGCTACCCTCTCCCTGGTTTCAGCTCTATCCGGACATCGGGAACTTGTCTGCCTGGGGAAATTCGATCGAAGACGAGCTCACAATCGGCATCCACGACATCGTGGGAATCCACTTGAAGGACACTCTGGCCGTCACGGAAAATTTTTCCGGAAAATTTAAAAATGTCCCCTTTGGTGATGGCTGTGTGGACTTTCCCTTTGCCTTCCGCACCCTGGAAAAGCTCCATTATCACGGTCCCTACATGATGGAAATGTGGTATGATCCGAATTCCGACTGGCGCTCCATCACCTCTCAGGCAAAAAAATGGATGGACCATGCATACCAGAAAGGAACTCTCCTGCTATGAAATACTATCTCGGCTTGGATAACGGAGGCACCTCCACCAAGGCAGCGCTTTTCACAAAGGACGGAACCCAACTGGCAGTGGAGAGCATTGCCACCGCTGCCCTCACACCTGCGCCCGACCTTGTCGAAAGGGATATGGTGCAGATGTGGGACGATAACTGCCTGGTGATTCAGCGCCTGCTTTCCGGACACCATATCGATCCAAAGGATATTGCCGGCATTGGTTTGTGCGGTCACGGAAAGGGGCTCTATTTATGGGGAAAAAACGGGAAGCCGGCCCGCAACGGCATCCTCTCCTCCGACAACCGTGCATGGCAGATCGTTGCGAACTGGAAGGCAGACGGTACGGAAGAAAGGGCTTTTTCCCTGTCCTGCCAGCATATTATGGCGTGCCAACCTGTCGCTTTACTCGCTTACCTTCGCGATCATGAGAAGGAAGTATTAAACCAAACGCAGTGGATCTTTGCATGTAAGGACTATATCCGCTTCCGTTTGACCGGAGAAGCGAGGGCGGAATTAACCGATGCTTCCGGCAGCGGTCTCTTAAATTTGCATACGGCGGATTATGACCTTGCGCTATTGCAGCTCTTTGGAATAGAAGGAATGAAGGATGCGCTTCCGCCTCTGTGCCAATCCACAGAAATTGCCGGGGCCGTTTCGAAGGAAGCCGCCCTCGCAACCGGATTGCGGGAAGGCACTCCTGTCATTGGAGGGATGTTTGACATTGATGCCTGCGCACTCGCCGTCGATGTGACTGATGAAAAAAATATCTGCATGATCGCCGGCACCTGGAGTATTAACGAATACCTGCGTCCGGACCCGATTACCGATGGACGCGTCCTGATGAACTCCCTCTTTTGCCTGCCAAACTATTTCTCATCGAAGAATCCAGCCCCACCTCTGCGGGGAACAACGAGTGGTTCATCAACCAGCTTTTACCGGAACTCAAACAAGAAGCACAGAGAAACGGTACGAATATTTATGAGGTCATGAACGAGTGGTGTAGCGAGTTCAACCCCTCCGATTTTGTTCCTGTTTTTCTCCCCTTCTTAAGTGCAAGCAACGTGAACCCGCTTGCCCGTGCTGCCTTTGTCGGGCTCGACGCTTCCCACACGAGACACCACCTGCTTCGTTCCGTTTATGAGGGAATCGCCTTTTCTCACAGATGGCATCTGGACAAACTGCTGTCCACCAGAGAAGCAAAAGAGAATACCATCCGTCTGGCGGGGGGAGCAGCCCGTTCCAGGGTTTGGACGCAGATGTTTGCCGACGTCATGAACCTCCCGGTGGAAACCGTTTCCGTCAGTGAAACCGGCGCGCTGGGATGCGCCATTGCACTTGCTGCTGCCTTAGGCGATTATTCCGACCTCTCCGCTGCCTCCAGGCACATGTGCAGGATTCAACCTCCCGTCTTGCCAAATCCTTCTTCTCACGAAGCCTATGAGAAAAAATATAAGCTCTATCAGAAAACCATTGCCGCACTGGACAATGTTTGGGAAGACATGCAGAATCTGATTTCAAGGGGTTGAGCGGACCTCCCCCCGCGAACCTGCTGCAGACCGGAGACAGAAGCCTCTTCCCGGCGCCCCGTCTGCAAAGAGCCGGTAATTCCGCCTTCCTTCCTCGCTGTCAATCAAAAAAAGCTGTCGCCCGGATCAACCTTCCTTCCGAGCGACAGCCCTTTTTCTTTGTTCTTATTTCATGCAAGAATCCGAACCGGTTTTCTTCTTTATTTCTTTTCGTAATCCGAACCGGTTTCTGTCATATAGACATTGTGTCCGTCCTCACTGAGCATGATCGGATTGTCCCATCCCGGAATTTTCTCGCCATTCTTGAGCTCATTTCCCTGTAACAGGTAGGTTGCAACGGCAATGGTGATCTTTCCCAGATCCTGCGTATTCCAAAGCGTACCACAATCCAGTGCGCCATCGGACAGGACATCCTGAATGTCGGCTTCTACGCCATTTGCCACTAACGAAACCTTATCCTGCAGTCCCAGATCTCTAATTGCCTCTGCACAGCCGGGCGCAGTCGGTGTGGAATAGCCAAGGATCCCAATGACATTCGGATAGGCCTTCATGATGTCTTTTGTCGTTGAATAAGCGACATCCTGTTTCTCATCGGTCGGATACGGATCGCCATTGTTGACAATCTCCAGCTTCGGATATTTTTTTGCAATATAATCCTTGGAAGCCTTAATCCATGCATTCAGGTTTGCAGCAGAGAGTCCGCCGGTCACGAGGGCGATCTGTCCGGAGTCTTTTCCCATGTATTCCACAAGTTTATCGACCATGTGCTCGCCGAATTTCTGATCGTTCACCTGGCATACCGAAACCTTTGTCAAAGAAGGATCCGCCTGCGTATCCCAGTCCATCACGAGAATGCCGGCATCCTTTGCCTTCTTCAGAACCGATGTCATCGCTGCCGGATCATTGGGTGCCACCGCAATGGCGTCCACTCCCTGAGAAATGTAATCTTCCAGCATGGTAACCTGCTGTGCCGCATCTGCGGTCGTCGGTCCATTGTATGTGCAGGTAACGCCAAGCTCCTTTGCCGCCTCCTGCGCACCGTCGTTACAGGTGGTAAAATAAGGAATTCCGACGAGCTTCGGCATGAATACAATGTTTTTTCCTTCCGCTCCTGCCGCTTTTGCAGAAGACGCCGTACTGGAACCCGCTGCGGGTGCCGCTCCCGAACTGGAAGATGCCGCGCCGTTGCTTGCGCCGCCGCAGCCCATCAGCGTCAGGACCGTTGTGCAGACCATCAGTGCACTTACTACCTTTCTTTTCATTACCTTTCCTCCCTTTTGTTTCTATAGCGTTGATTGACCTCTATTCATTCATGTCCCTTCGACACGAAGAATATTCCTAACTGCTCAGGCGACAGTTGTATTTCCTCTGCGCTTTGCAATCATTCTGCGATCCGCCAAAATTCCCGTGATATGCCTGACCGCCAAACCAGAATCAAAATGCTTCCTGTAATGATATTGATGATATACCGATCCGTTCCAAAGATATTTAAGCCGGTGGAAAGTGTCTGCATAATCATGACTGCGATCACCGTCCCTGCCACCGTTCCCTCGCCTCCATTGATATCGGTTCCACCCAGCACAACTGCAGTGACCGCCTGCATAAGATAGGAGGAGCCATAGTCAATCTTCGCACTGGCATAGTGTGCGCTGATCAGAATGCCGGAGAGCCCATAACAAAGGCCGGAAAAGACGTAGACCAACAACAGAACCTTGCGTGTATTGACGCCGGAAAAACGTGTCGCCACCTCGCTGCAGCCCACCATATACGTCTCTTGTCCAAACTTCCCTCTCTCCAGCAAATAGTGCGCCACAACCACCATGAGGGCATAGACGATGATGGTCACGGGAAGCCAGCCTATTTTCGCCGTCCCGATGTTGCTGAAGGGTTCCGGGAAGCCGGAAACGGAGCCTCCCTTGGTCAGACGCAAGCCGATTCCCTCATAAATCATGCGAGTGCCCAGGGTGATCAACATGGCGACACAGCCTACATACCCGATTAAATAACCATTGAGCAGCCCCGTCAGGAGCGATATTCCCATAATCAATATAATTCCGCCCACCGTTCCGAGCACAGGATTGGCCTGTGTAAAGGCGGATGACATGAACAGCCCCGCAATAATGGCCGACATCATGGACCCGGTAATGATGGAAAGATTCATGCCCCCCGTCAAAACGGCCGCCATCATGGCTAACGCCATCAACCCAAACTCAGGCATTTGGAAGCACATATTCTGCAGGTTTGTTGAAGACAGGAACTTCTTTGGCGACAGAACCGACATCACGATAAAGACAAGCACGAAGATCAGGAAAAGAACCATTTCATTGCGGTGTGATTCTTTTAGCCTTTTCAAAAACATAACCTACTCCTCTCTCAATCTTCTACATCCACCTTGCAGGCATTCTTTTCCGCAATCCGTGTATTGATGGCATCCACCACGATTGTCAACACAATAATCACTCCCATGACGACCTTCTGATAATAGGTGGATACCCGTACGAGCACCAGGCCGTTCTTGATGACGGCCATCAGGATGATCCCCAGCGTCGTACCAAAGACCGTACCGATTCCACCGGCCAGGGAAGCTCCTCCCAAGACGATGATTGCAATGACATCCATCTCATAGTTCAGATAGGTATTCGGATCGACCTGACCGACAATGCTGATATGAACGACGGCGGATAGCCCCGTCATAGCGCCGCAGAACATATAAACGAACATCAGAATCCGATCCGGCTTGTATCCTACCCGCAGCGCAGACTGTAAATTGCCGCCCACTGCATAAATGCCACGTCCAATCAGCGTATTCCTCAGGATAAACCAGGTAACGATTCCTGCTAACAGGAGAATCCAGATCTGGCTGTAAATTCCTGTTGCATTTCCTCCACTCTGTACATTTCCCAGCTTAAAGGATCCGAATTTAGAAAACCATTCCGGTAGACCCGAGATCCAAATCCCTCCGGAATAAAGAAGCACCGCCGCCAGCGTAATCGTCTGTACGCCAATGGTTGCCACAATCGGCGGGATCTTGATTTTGGTAATGAGAAAACCGTTGATCGCACCCACCAGTGCGCCCACCAGCATGGACAACAGGATCACAACAAACACGTTCGTCCCGGGATTCGCTTGCATGAATTTCCCTGCCACGACGGCGCAAAGAGCAATGGTCGAGGAAACCGATAAATCAATCCCACCCGTAATCAATACCGGCAGCATCCCGAAAGCCATGATGCCGTATACTGCATTGCTCCTGATGAAATCGACGATATTATTGAAGGTGAGGAATACCGGATTCACGAGGGTAATCAGTACCGAAAGCAGGACGATGATCGCGAGAATCACAAATTCCTTTTTTTGTTTAAACACATTCATGATCTTAGGCATCTTGCAACAATCCCCTTCTTTATGAAACCGCTTTATTCATAATCTGTTCTTGCGTGACTTCTTTGTTATCCAGGATCCCCGTGATCCGCCCTCTTCTCATTACCATGATGCGATCGCTGCAGGCGATGATTTCCGGAAGTTCCGATGAAATCATAATCACCGCCGTCCCCTGATCTGCGATATCCCGCAAAATCTTATGGATCTCGTCCTTTGCCCCGATATCCACCCCGTTTGTCGGCTCATCCACAATCAAAACCCGGGCATGGGTGGCTATCCATTTTGCCAGCACGACTTTCTGCTGATTTCCACCGGACAACTGGGATACCCGGTTGTTCGCATCCTTGGGACGCACATCCAACATCTGAATCCACTGATCTGCGGCATCATGCATCTTCTCGCGATTCAATATACCCAGAAATTGGTATATTTCGATAACTGTGGCAAAAGAATGTTGTCTCTTACCGTCTTTTTCAAGACCAGTCCCTGTGTTTGTCTACTTTCCGGAATGTAAGCAATTCCATTTTCCAACGCTTCCTTCGGCGACCGTATCTGAATCTCTTTTCCCTCCAGCCGGATTTTTCCGGAATCTGCCGGGTTCAGACCGAAGATCGCCTGCATGGTTTCACTTCTGCCCGCACCGACCAGTCCGGTGACGCCTAGGATTTCTCCCGCCCTCGCTTCAAAGGAAATATCCTTGAAGTTACTGGCTTTGCTTAACCCTTCCACCCGCAACACAGGCTTCTTCTCCACCTTGCCGCTTCCGAGATAGCTCTTTACTTCGATTTTACGCCCAACCATCATGGAGATCAGTTCCGCTTCCGGTGTCTCCCCAGCTTCTACCGTATTCACATACTGCCCATCCCTGAAGATGGTAAATCGATCTGCCACATGATACAGTTCGTCCATCTTATGTCCGACGAACATAATGGCAATCTTTTGTTTCTTGAGATTCTCAATGATCTCATATAACCTCTCCACCTCGGATCTGGAGAGCGCAGAGGTTGGTTCGTCCATGATGATCATTTTGGCTTTCTGCGCGACAGACGCCGCAATCGCCACCATCTGCTGCTTGGCAACGGAAAGATGCCCGACGATATCCTGCGGGTCAATATCTGCTTGCAAAAAATCCAAGGCCTCCTTCGCCTTACGATTGATCTTTTTCCACGGAATCATCCACTCGTTCTTCTCGATGATTTCATTGATCCCGATGTTTTCCGCCACCGTCAGATTGGAGAACAAGCTAAAATCCTGATAAATGACAGAGATTCCCCTCTTGATCGCATCCATCGGATCTTTGATGCTCACTTCCTGTCCTTCGATGACGATCTTCCCGCCTTCATCGGGCGGCTGCACGCCGGAGAGAATCTTGATCAATGTGGACTTCCCGGCACCGTTTTCTCCCACAAGGGCATGCACCTCTCCGGGATAAATATCGAACTTGACCTGATTCAAGGCTTTCACTCCCGGGAAAGTCTTGCTGATATTAGAAATTTCTAAGAATTTTTCTGCCATAATCCCTTTCACTGACGAAACGATCAGCCTCCACGATGCCTTTATTAGTGACTTTTGGTCAACTTGTAGATGGAATCGTATCTCATTATCAAGAATCACCACGAAGATGTCAAGACTATCTGCCAAACTCTCTAAGAAGCCCCTCGCATCCGTCCAGGATATCCTCATGGCACTTCTGAAAGTCCCTCGTGTACCACGGGTCCGCAACATCTCCCGGATGGTCGGTAAACGAAAGAAGGAGGCGGATCTTGTTGTCCGGATCTCCTCCGAAGATTCTAAGCATGTTCTGCCGGTTCCTCTCATCCATGCCGATCAGATAGTCATATTTGTCGTAGTCTTCTCTTTGCAGAAGGGACGCTCTCTTTTTCCTGCAGTCTATCCCCTCTTTTCCCAGAATTTCACGCACAGGAGGATAGACCGGATTCCCCCCTCCCGCATGCGATTTCTTCGCTGGAAGTGGCCTTGGATGCAATTTCAAATTCATCACCTCTTCCGCTCTCCTCCACCATTTTTCGAAATAAAAATTCTGCCATAGGGCTGCGACAGATATTACCGTGGCAGACAAAACAGATTTTTTGCATCGTAATCTCCATTCCGCGCCTTCTGCGCGGCACAAATAGTAATAAAAGGATCGACCGTCCTCCACATCGTGCCTATCGAGGCATCCCTGAATGCAAGTCATTCGGAACGGTCCACTCATGTTCAATCATGTAATCAATGAACTCTTTGTTGAGCTGCAAATCGTAATTTAGCACATAATAAGCTACATCTCCCGGCCATATATATTTGCCATCTGTCATATCATCGGGGGTTCCCGCAATTCCCCTTTCCGGACGTAAGACATCTGGTAGTATATGTATAATGGTGTAAATTGAATAGAGCCAACGTCCCAACCTTTAGGTCTCATGCAAATCGCCACAATCAACATCATACCAAGGAGGAAGGACACGATTGCTCAACTCAATATTACACTGAGTCAGGACGAGACTCTACATTTACTTGCAATCGATAGGAATACCTCGCAGCAGGGATTCAGCTTCGCCTGAAGTGCAACGAACTAATGCAGACGCAGGGACATCCTGAACCGGCCGGAAGTGCAAAGATCACGCCGGCCTATCATCTGCCCGCTGATTATGTGATCCACACCGTCGGTCCCATTGTTCAGGGGCCGCTCACGGAAGAACACGAACGGCTGCCAGAGCGTGATGCTCTGTTGGCCGTCTTTTTTGTTTTCAGAAAAAAGATGTAGCGATATAATAAACATGACATACTTGTGTCGTGTTATCTTTGTTAAGCTATGAACGGAGCGTGAAAAGCAATGAAGATAGACAGGCTGATCGGGATATTGTCGATTTTACTGCAGAAAGAGAAGACAACGGCGCCCGAACTGGCTGAGCGGTTTGAGGTTTCCAGGCGGACGATTAACCGGGATATCGAGGACCTTTGCAAAGCCGGAATCCCGATCAGGACGATGCAGGGTACAGGCGGCGGTATCAGCATCATGGACGGATACCTCATGGATAGGACGATCCTTACATCAAAGGATATGCAGATGATCCTTGCCGGTCTCCGGAGCCTTGACAGCGTGAGCGGAAGCAGATATTACGGGCAGCTGATGGAGAAGATTCAGACAGGCTCATCCGAATTTATAAGTGGCAGGGATTCCATGCTTATCGACCTGTCCTCGTGGTACAAGGGGACACTAGCGCCAAAGATTGAGATCATACAGGAAGCGATAGAGAACAGGCATTTGCTTGATTTCAAGTATTTCGCTCCTTCGGGGGAGAGTGTCCGCACGATAGAGCCGTACTATCTGGTATTTCAGTGGTCGAGCTGGTATGTATGGGGCTGGTGCTTAAGCCGCAAGGATTTCCGTCTGTTTAAGCTGAACCGTATGGACGGACTTTCAGACACGGGAGAGACCTTTCTATGCCGAGAAGTTCCAATGCCGGATCTGTCCAATGAGAAGATATTCCCGGGTGGCATCGCGGTAAAGGCTCTTTTCACGCCGGATGTGAAGTGGCGGCTTGTGGAAGAGTTCGGTTCTAAATGCTTTACCGAGATGGATGACGGACAGCTGCTCTTTTCTGCGGATTATACGGATATGGAGAACCTTGTCACATGGATACTGACTTTTGGTGGTAAAGCAGAGGTTCTGGAACCGCCGGAGGTTCGCAGGGCGATTAGGAAAGCTGCTGAGGAAACATTAAAAAACTACATGGAGGATAATGCAGTATGAGATTAGGGAGCCGGGGGAAGAACAGATGACATTTGAAATATAAAGAGTTTTATATGCCAAAGGCAAAGCCGGAGATTGTTACGGTTCCGAAAATGAACTATATTGCCGTCCGCGGAAGCGGAGATCCGAATGCGGAAGACGGCGATTACAAGGCGGCTATCGGGCTTTTATACGCGATTGCTTTTACGATTAAGATGAGCAAGAAGGGCAACCATAAGATCGATGGGTATTTTGATTATGTGGTTCCCCCGCTGGAAGGTTTCTGGTGGCAGGATGGCTTGTCCGGGGTCGATTACAGTCATAAGGAAGATTTTCAGTGGCTCTCCGTGATAAGGCTTCCTGACTTTGTGTCAAAGGAAGACTTCAAGTGGGCGGTGAATGACGCAACAAATAAGAAAAAGCAGGATTTTAGCAAGGTGGAGTTCCTTACGATTGAAGAAGGACTCTGTGTGCAGTGCATGCATATCGGGGCTTACGATGATGAGCCTGCCACGGTTGTCATGATGGATCGGTATCTGGATGAAAACGGATACGAGAATGATCTGTCCGATGACAGGCGGCACCACGAGATTTATCTGTCTGATGCGAGGCGTGTTGCACCAGAGAAGCTGAAGACTGTTATCAGGCATCCGATCAAGGCAAAGGGAGATTGATATGGCATCAACGAAAGAATTTCTGAATTTCGTCATAGAACAGCTATCGGGAATGGACGAAATATCCTATCGGGCGATGATGGGTGAGTATATCCTGTATTATCGCGGCAGGGTGTTTGGCGGCATATATGATGACCGACTCCTGGTTAAGCCTGTTCCGACGGCGGTGAAGCTGATGCCGGATGCTCCAATGGAGCTTCCGTATGATGGGGCGAAAGAGATGATCTTGGTAGATGATGTGGATAACCGAGAGTTCCTGTGTAAGTTGGTTGAAAGCATGTGGGAGGAACTGCCGGGGAGATAGGTCTGCGGCATAACAAGTTCCTTTCCATGTCGTTTTATCAGAACATCCGGTTTTCTTTCATAAATGGCGCAATGTTGTAGTGTTTTATGCCGCTTCGGTGCTGAATAAGATCATTTCGGGTAAGCAGATATTTCGGGTAATTATCTTTTATGCTTTCCAGTGGACGATATTCTCGGTTTTCAGTATCAATACTGTTCATGATTGTCATCGATACCTGGACATATGCATAGTCGATATGGTTCCGTTCCACAATAAAATCGCATTCCAGTTTACCGATACGCCCGACACTAACATCATATCCCTTGGATCTGGCGTAAATATACACGATATTTTCTAAAGCCGGTCCATAGTGAATGCGCTTGTCAGTGTTCATGGCAAAATAAAAGCCAAGATCAGCAAGATAATACTTCTGTTCACCGGAGACGGATCTGCGCGATTTCAGGTCAAAGCGATAGCAAGGGTAGATGATTTTGGCGTCTTCCAGTATTGTCAGATAACGATGCAGTGTCTCCCGTCGAATGGGACAGCCGTTCTTTTTTAGGTCGTCCAATATATTGGTTAGACTCATGGTTGCACCGAAATTATTGATTACATAGCGCTGAACTGTTTCGAACACAGAGACCTTCCGTATCTTTGCCTGTTTCTTAATATCCTTCTGGAATATCTCCTTAATGGCCCCCTGGATGTATGCCTGCTTATCTGCTCCTTCGTATTGCAGCGCCTTAGGAAAACCGCCTTCTGTGATATATGCATCAAATTCCGCAGTCAGATCCGGAAGAACATCTTTCCCATAAATGCCTTCATTTCCAGGTATTCTTCGAAACTTAATGTGAATAGCTCAAATTCCAGATAGCGACCGGTCAGTTTCGTGGCCAGTTCCCCGCTCAAGAGATAGGAGTTAGAGCCGGTAATGAAAATAGAATAATCCTCTTCTTCGCGATAACCATTTATGACTTCTTCAAATCCCTCTACATTTTGAATTTCATCTATGAACAGATATTTTATACCTTCTGCCGTCGACTCGGATTCGATCAGCGCATCCAGTTGATCCGGTGTTTTTATATTTCGATACCCCCGCTTATCCAGATTCAGGTAGATTATATTCTCTTTTAGCACACCGGATTCTCTGATTTCATCTGCTGCCGTTTCCATAAGGCATGACTTACCGCACCGACGGACACCTGTAATCACTTTAATAATGCCCGTATCATGATAAAATCCACGAATCTTTTTTAGATAGTTTTCACGTCTGTACAGCTTCATAATCACACCTCCATAGACCTTGGGAGCTTCCGGCTTCTATTATATCCTTGGATCTCGTTATTTGCTAGTTAAGCAGGTAAAATCTGAAAAAATAATAAAAGTATACGGCTTAACTTTCGAATAACAAGTCCTCCGAAAACCACATCCATACTCAATATTGCCAGACATTATTTCTTCGCAGCGCCGGTTCTCACCGTGTACGCATATACATACGCACACAAGGATCGGAAACGTTTACAGCATTTTTTAAGGAGGATGACTATGGCAGCACAATATGAGATCATGCGATTCGCGAAAGATAAAGGACCGGAGATCAACGGGATCGAGGTCCTTGACGAACGAACCAAAGAGAAATACGTGAGTAACCCGGATGTGGATACCAGCCTCACACAGTACAATTTCCATCTGATCGAGCCGAAGGGAAGATATCGGGTGGAGGCGAAGAGGCAGATCGCTACAACCGTCCCCACAGAACGACGAATGTCCTCCTTGCCGGCCTGATGTACTGCCCGGTGTGCCACCGCAGGCTGAATGTCATTCCGGAGAGCAACCGCTTCACGCACGGGAAGCTGCGGTTCAAAACAAAAATGACCTTCTTTCGTCTTTCGACTACGGTTGGTCGCCTTTGCTTTGGCCATTATGATGTTTCTTCCATTCACGCCGGAAAATACGTCCGGGCGGATACTTTCCGCTTTACGCTGACCCCCCGGTTCTTTCTTACATCTCCAGAAAAGATGTGACACTGACAACCCTCGGATCTGTTACCGCGGATTCTAAAAAGTCTTTGTCTCCTGTCAGGAACAAATCCGCATGTGCATTCAATGCTGCCCTTAAAATCGGCCGGTCTTTTGGATCACGGATCCCTTTCTCAAGAACCATTTCCTCTTCGGGCGTCTGTACAGTCCGGATTGATAGGAACGCATGAAGCAGGAACGCTTCCAGTTCCATCTGGCGTTCAGGAAACTTCTCCTTGAATTTCCGATGTAGCTCGTCAATCACGTAATCACAAAGTAGCGGTTCATAAGGCGGCAGCAATGCTTTATAAAAAGCCTGCGCCGCCTTACCGTTCGGAAAAAGTACTGCGGATATGACGATGTTTGTATCAATCATTATCTTCATTCGCCGGCTTTCTCTCTCCGGGAGTTCGTGATCCATTCTGCTACATCATCTTCGGACAAGATGCCCGCCTTTGCAGCTTCACCTTTCATCTGTTCCTGAAAGCGCTGTAAGGCATAAATTGCCGAATTGACTACACGGACATTTCCGCCGTCAACAATAAACGTCACCCGGTCTCCGGTTTCAATCCCCAAGGCCACACGTACTTTTTTGGGAATCGTCACCTGCCCTTTTGACATCACTCTTGCATCATTCACAAAAACAGCTTCTGCCATCTTACTGTCACCTCCACAAAAAAGGCAGGAAAGTAGGGTTTTCCTACCCGAAATAATACACCGTGAAAGCCGTAAATACAAGCTTCTTTTTCTGATAACGCTCACGCCATCGAAAGACAAATGACTTTTACACCACTGCCGGAAGGATAGGATCCTCTATAATGAACCCATAATAAGAGCGTTTTCAATCGTCTGAAAGACCGTGGCACATAAGCACCAAAGCTGGTCATCAGCGATGTAAACAAGGGGATTGTTCTTTCTGTAAAGCAGTGCTTTTCCGGAGCATCCTGGCAGCGATAATGCACTTTATGAGGAATATCCTAGTGCACATCACTCAGAAGCAAAAGAAAGCCTTTCTTCCGAGCTGAAGTATATCTGACTTACTTCGCACGATAGAATTGCACGGGAACGTACCAATGTCTTGCTGGTAACCGCTTATCTGATGGAATATGCAGAAGACTGGATGACAACCAGAACATGCATAAAAGAAGAATCGATGTCTGGCTTGTTACCCAAAGATACTGCTTCATCATTCTTCCATGAGTTTGGATGTTTTTGCGAACAGCACTTGACACTATCGCTCTGTCCGTCACATATTTTTTCAAAATCTGGTGTTATAAACAAAATGTCATATACGCCGGAATGCACACGATATGATCTTTTATCATCAGGTTTTTCGGATGAATAATGTAGCTCTCACCTATTCTTGATTTGTATTTTTCCATAAAACGTTTTAATGAGGTTGTTGTATATCTTTTCCCCGACTTGACTTCAATCGGATACATCTTATATTTCAGCTTACTGTTATTGGATATAATGAAATCTATTTCTATATCATTTCGGTGTTTTTCGGTTGCATAATGTGTGTAAAAATACAGTTTATGCCCATTTGCCACCAGCATCTGCGCGATCGCATTCTCGTATAACATCCCTTCATTCACAGAGAGTTTGTCATTCAGGATCTGCGAATACACCTCATTTGCTAATAATTCGTTTTCATCCAATCAAATGCATGGCTGAGCAGAAGTCCGGTATCCCCCAGATAGCATTTTATAAAAGTTCGATCCTCCTTAATCGAGAGGCCAACATTGGGATCATTGCACAGAAAACACTCGTTTGCAATCATAGAATCAGACAACCAAAAGAAGGTGTCGCTGTATTGATCCGCATAACTCCCCTCCCGTATATTTTTGAACACGACACGTTTCTCATGCTGTGACAGCAAACCAGGAATCTGATCAAAAATTGCCAAAACTTTACTGCGATACTGGGTTTGATCTTTATGATATCGCTACGGTACAATCTCAAGATATCCCGTTTTTCAGCATCCACTAAACTGAGGTTTTTTTCGTTCTCTATGAAAAAAACAAGTGGTTTAGGCATGCCTCCCACCAACATATACTGCTTAAAAAGCATCATTGCCCTGTGATGCATTCCCCTATCCAAAGCTACTCTCTTTTCAAAACAATTCTTTATATAAGTGACCAGTGGTTCTTCGCCAAGCGCCCAGGCGAACTCCTCAAAATCAAGCGGATGCATCGTAATACTTCTCTCTTCTGACGGGATGACAATATCCTTTATATTTTCTTTAATGGAGATCAACGACCCAGTTTCTATATAATCATATCTTCCATCTGCCACTAGATACTTGATTGCAGCTCTGGCCTGCGGAAACATCTGCACTTCATCAAAAATCAGCACAGATTTTCTTGCAACCAGGTTCACGCCATAATACGTGCTCAGTAACAGGAATAAATCATCCAGCTTATTCAGGTATTGAGTAAAATATTCTTCTACAACCTTATCCTTTTTTGCAAAATCGATAAGAATATAGGATTCATATTCCTGCCTGGCAAACTCCTCTACGATCGTGGACTTGCCGATACGTCTGGCCCCCTCCAACAGGGCGGCTTTTGTTCCCTGGCATTCCTTTTTCCATTTCAGCAATTTGCTGTAGATTTTTCTCTTTAAAATCACGCCTGTTCTCCTCACCAATCAGTTACTCTGGCAATATAATGTAATTAGTAATTTGCGAGGAGGCGCGTATGTCAAGGACACTACAGATATGTGTTGAAGACGAGCTTAAAGAGAAATCTGATGCGCTCTTTAAGGCGTTAGGAACAGATACGACTTCCGCTATCAGGATGTTTCTTACACAAGCCGTGGCAAACAATGGATTACCCTTTGAATTAAAGAAAATAACAATAGATCCATACGTGACATTCGCAGAAGACGAGGTGCTTAAAAGGCTTGAAACATCAAGACAGCACGCAGCGGAAGGCAAAGTGCGGGATGCAGATGACGTGATATCAGATATGAGACAGAAATATGGAATATAGAGTTGTGATCACATCTGATGCTGAGGCGGATTTGCATGGTTTCTTCAGATATCTTCTGCTCATCCTCTTAAATAATATGATTACTGTCTTATATCGATATTTAAGGAATGAGCTTCTTCCTATTTGCTAAAAAAAGCTGCGAATCAATATCATCCGCAGCTTTTATATCTGAAATGAATTTTATACATCAGCAGGCCTCACGCTCCACAATGTAATCATCTATTACAACGAGAATATAACCCACCATGTTGGTAAGCTTAGAAGATCCGGAATATCTCGGTGATCTCTTTATTTTTCTCGCTATATCATCATTCCGCCACCTTCTTAATTCACCCAGTGCTACACCGTCCTTAAGCAGACCATAGAGCAGACCATTGTGCCGGTGAGTCATAAGATATTCACGCTGCCCTGAAAAATCGAGATAAATGTGAAAACCATCATTTTCCATTCTGTTCTCTGCTTTAACGATAACATTTCTATTAACCTCTCTCATAATCGAATCTCCTCGTTCTAATGAAATAATCAGTGTAATGCTCCACTATTCATGCCTATTATAGATATCTTTGCCTCTCATCCTTGTGAAAAAAGGCTGCGAGCTGTGTCTCAGCTCAATTCTGTATTACATTTTGCAGGCGTTCCTGCTCCTTATTAAGCAGCTCGCCTGTATTGACGGACAAATGACGCCTAAGCTCCTTGTGCTTGAGAAAAAGCTTTAATATGTAGTCCATATCGACATGACCAAAGGGTATCCTGCAATGTGCCATGACATAATCGATATTCTTAAGAGTTACCCTGTCAACAGCAGGTATTTCCTCCTGATACTCCACAAATGCCAACGGATCATAGTGATAGGGAATCCCTGCGAGCAAACATTCATAGGCACTCATTCCCATTCTTCTGTAAGCTTTCCTATAGCCATAATTATCATGCTTTTCCAAGGCAGAAGGAATTGAAAGCAGCTCATCCTGTTCCTTTGCACCTTCGCTGATGTAAATGCTCTTTGCTGTAAGATCTACCAGAATCGGACATTCCGAATGTTCCTCAAAGAATTTAAGATTTTCCTCTGTATTCTCAAAGGTCTCTGGACTAACTATGTAATATACCTTCTGCTGCCCGAATTTTTTCTCATTGTACTCCGAAACAGATTTGCAATCATGGAACAATGCCGCTATTGCAACCGCCTCAAAAAACAAATCCGTATCATCCCAGTTTCTGTAATATCCAATATCTGCTATATGTCCGTCTATATAAACAGAGATTGTTGGTCTGTATGACATAGTACTCACCTTCCCTTCTAAAGAAAATCAATTACCTTAAAATAAGTTTTGTCGCAATACGAGCCGGACTATTCCTTGGTCCGCTCATATCATCGCGAGGCTTCCCCGGTCGGCCGTCCGGTCATTTGCGGATGAAATTGTCAAGGTACATTTGGCGGCACGCAAAAAAGCCGTTGCTTTGATAACCAGGAAAGGACAGACTCCGACCCCGGAGTGTTTTTTCTTTCATCATCAAAACAGCGGCTTACATACAAGCCTTATTCAATTTTCTGTCATTCTACATCAAATATCATACCTTTACAAGAGGATTCTTATTCGTCGTTCTCTAAATCTTCCTCATCATCTGCGATTAGACCTACTTTCATGCTCCCCATAAATCTTAAGCCTTCACAAAGCAGCAGATGAATGACTGGTCCATTTGTTCTATTCGTAGGCTTATCTCTACTTTTGAATAATCCACTTAATATTCCCATTAACATTCCTCCTAATTTTCTGTATCAAAAAAGCACCTACTGTAATTAGTAGATGCCTTCGCCTAATAATTGTTTTTATCCCTTAAATATGAGAAGAATTTAATGGATTTATTATTTTAATTTTTGTAACATTTTCAAATATATATCTAATCTTTCATTGATATACTTGGCAAATAAAGACTCCATTGCTTTTAAATTATGTTTCACATGATATTCATCAAAAGCATTATAATAGGCAATCCTATCTGTAAATTTTATATCGATAGGTGGATACCCTGCTTTCATTAACTCAAGATTGACGAGAAGTCTTCCCGTTCTTCCGTTTCCATCAATAAATGGATGGATTCCTTCAAACTCTATATGAAATCTAGCCAGCTTTGTAACAATATGTTCCTCACTAGCTAAATAATTCCTTAAAAGTTCTTCCATTTTAGGAACAATCAAATAAGGTTGCACGGGCTCGTGTGCAGCACCCATGATGCGAACAGGCAATCTTCGATAGACACCTCTATCATCTTTCTTATCAGCAAGAACTAAATAATGGATTTGTTTAATCACTCTTTCATTAATTTCACATTTTTCCTTTACAAGTTCACTTACAAAATCAAATGCCTCCTTATGTCCAACTGCCTCCATATGATCTTTTAACGGCTTTTGATCTATAGTAAGACCTCTTAACACTAAATCGGTTTCTCTTAATGTTAATGTATTTCCCTCAATAGCGTTTGAATTATAAGTATATTCAACTGTAAATTCTTCATTCAGTCTTGTCAACTCTCCCTCTGTGAGAGGTCTCTTTCCATCAAGTTCCCTTTTTTTACGATCTATTTGAGATAAAAGACTTTCTTTTGTTTTATAGCGTCCATCTGCAGGTTTGATGGCATCAATTGGTATTTTCCAAGCCCTTCCTTCTTGATATGACCCAGGTATTTTACCTTCAGCACATAAAATTCTTACTCTTCTATCAGAAATACCCCATTTCTCTGAGGCTTGTTTTACAGTCATAAACATAAATTATCCCTCCAGTTATCTTATTGTACCATTTATCGGAATAATATCAACGACATCGGAACAATATTATGCATTTTGTCGGAATGATATATATGGAATAACCTTAATCATAACGGGATATTATACAGGCGCTTTTCGGAATGATATCCTATCTAAACAAAATACCTCTACTATCATAAACACTTTCTGTATTTTGATTCCCACACCTAATTGCCCTATCAAGTGCCATGATTGTCGCAATCGCACCATCAATTTTTTCTGTGGACTTTTCCTTATCTGCTTTTATTCTAATTTTTTTGCCATTTTGATTTTTTGAGTCATATCCTATATACTGAATTTCAGTAATTGGGGTATACATTTGCGGATGTATACTTGAAGGGAGTCGGATTCGTCCGACTCCCTTTTCATTTTATTCTCATCCCACTTTGAAAAACTTAGTCCTCACTCCTCAAAATCCACTCATTCCCCTACTTCTTTTTCCCTCAAACAGCGGGCTGCTTCCCGCTCGATCGGCAGTCCCTTCGCATAGGCTTCCATGAATTTTCGGAAGCCTTCCACATTTTCCTTCTGTGGCGTCTGTGTGCTGCTTTCACAATGTTGGAAGACTTCGTTTGTGAGGAAGGACTGCAAGGTTTCATCCGGTTTTTCCTAAGGCGGTAGGCGGCAAGGATGGCTGCGCCCCATGCACCTCCCTCTCCCGCGGTTTGCATGACAGAAACCGGCGCCCGAAGCGCAGCTGCCAGAAACTGCTGTCCGACGCCCTCGGTCTTGAAGTATCCGCCATGCCCGTAAATGGTATCGATCTTCACCTCTTCTTTTTCCAGAATATCCATGCCGATTCTGAGCGTAGCGAGCGCAGAATACAGGTGCATCCGCATGAAATTTGCCAGGTTCATCCTGCTGTCCGTCCCCCGCACAAAAAGAGGTCTACCCTCTCTGCAGTCGGTGATAAACTCGCCGGACAGATAGCCGTAGGACAGAAGGCCGCCACAGTCGGCATCTCCCTCCAGTGCCGCACGAAAGAGCGTTTCGTAGAGCTGGTTCTTTGTGAGGTCTGCCTCGATCGCGGAGGCGAATTCTCCAAATAAATTCACATACGCATTGATATCCGAAGTGCAGTTATTAGCATGTACCATGGCAACCGCATCGCCGTCCGGCGTCGCCACTAGGTCGATTTCGGGATAGACTTTTTTCAGCTCTTTTTCCAAAACAAACATGCCGAAAATGGAGGTCCCTGCGGAGACGTTGCCGGTTCTGACGCCCACTGAGTTCGTGGCGACCATCCCGGTTCCGGCATCTCCCTCCGGCGGAGCCAGGACACAGCCTGCCTGTAATCCTCCGGTCGGATCAAGGAGAAGCGCCCCCCTCCCCGGTAAGAAGGCCCGCCTCCGCACCTGCTTTTTTTACCACCGGAAGAATCTGCCTCAGTTTCCATGGATATTTGCCGTCCACCAGGAGGTCAAACTTCTCTATCAGATCCTTTCGGTAATCCCCCGTCGCCGAATCAATGGGGAACATGCCAGAAGCATCGTCCATCCCGAGGCAGTGCTCCCCCGTCAGCCTATGATGCACGTATCCCGCCAGGGTTGTGAGCGAAGCGATTCTTCCTACATGTTCCTCCCGGTTCAAAATCGCCTGATACAGGTGGGCAATGCTCCAGCGCTCCGGAATGTTATAGGAAAAGAGCCCGGTCAATTCCTTTGCGGCTTCTCCGGCGGTCGTGTTTCTCCATGTACGGAAGGGAGCCAGCTGGTTACCCTCTTGATCAAACGCAAGGTAGCCGTGCATCATGCCGGAGATCCCAATCGAAGCCACCTTCTGCAGTTCTATCCCATGCGTCTGCCGCACATTCTGTACCAGTTCCCTGTAACAGCCCTGCAGTCCGCGCCAGACCTCTTCCAGATCATAGGTCCAGATTCCGTTTCATAGCGGTTTTCCCAATCGTACCCGCCGGAAGCAAGCACTTCATAATCCGGTCCGATCAGGACCGCCTTGATTCTGGTCGATCCCAGCTCAATTCCCAGAACCGCCTTCCCCTCTTCGATCGCCTTTTTCCCTGTTGCCATGCCTTCTCCCTTCTGGTGGAAGCGGGATCAGCGATCCCGTTGTTTTTCACATGCTGGCACGATAAATCGCCAGGAAATCTTCTTCTCCCAGCTTTTTTGCCGAACCGATGAAGCCTCCTACTCCAAGGGCGCACTTGTGCGCCATTTCGGTCAGCTGCTCCTCTGTCGGATGAATGCCCAGCTCGCGCAGGTTGGTCGGCATGTGGATTTCACGGAAGAAATCTTCCGTCCGCCGAATTCCCTCGAGGGCGATCTCCTCCTCTGTCAGACCTTTCCGGTTGCCTTCTGCCCGGCTGTAAACATTGACATCGGCAACGTTCCACACCCGAAGGGCAAACTGATAGAACCGCGGCAGGCAGTCACGGTAGACATACCGGGCCCAGCTTCCCCAGATCGCGGCAAGGCCCGCTCCGTGCGCCACGTCAAACATTCCTCCGATCTCGTGCTCCAGCTTATGGCAGGCCCAGTCCCCGCCGCCGCTGCCACAACCGGTCAGCCCGTTATGCGAAAGACTTCCCGCCCACATGACTTCGGCTCTTGCCTCGTAGTTCTGTGAATCGTTCCCCAGAATCCGTGCATTTCGGATCACCGTTCTCAAAAGCCCCTCGGCAATCTCATCGGTGATCTCCATGCTTCCGCCCTGTACAAAATATCGTTCCATCGTATGCATCATGATATCGGTGCAGCCGCAGGAAGTCTGATAATCCGGCAGCGTCATGGTCAGCTCCGGATTCAGGATGGCAAACACCGGCCTGCCGAAATCGCTGTTGCATCCTCTCTTGATCCACCCTTCTTCCTTGGTGATCACCGAGGAATCACTCATTTCACTCCCGGTCGCCGCAATGGTCAGGATCACGCCTACCTTCAGGCAACCTGCCACCGTTCGTTTGCGATCATAAAAGTCCCAGACATCGCCGCCGTTTGCCACGCCGTAACCGATCGCCTTGGCCGAATCGATTGCGCTTCCGCCACCGATCGCCAGAATAAAATCGACCTGTTCTTTCTTACAAAGCTCAATTCCTTCATAAACCAGGCTGAGCCTCGGGTTCGGCACCGCTCCGCCCAGTGTAAGATAAGAGATGCCTGCCTCATCCAGGATCCTGCTCACCCTTTCCAGAAGGCCGGAACGGACAATACTGCCGCCCCCATAATGAATCAGAATTTTTTTCCCTCCGAACTCCTGAATGAGTTCTGCCACCCTCTCTTCTGTTTTCTTCCCGAAAACCACTCTGGTTGGTGTGTAATACCTAAAGTCTCGCATACGCCCTCCTTTAAACCGCCGCCTTGACCAGCGCAATCACCCCTACCAAAAGGATCACCGGTAGCACAAAGAACGCCAGCCCGAACACGGTGACCGCAAGACTGGCCAGGATCAGCCAGCCGAAGATCCCCAGGACCCAGCCGAACATGGCTCCCAGAATCCTAAAAAAGAGTCCCGTGATTTTAAACATGGCTGCCATAAAAAAGATCATCAATAAAATCCCCATAGATGTATACTCCCTTCCTGAAAAGATACCTGCGTCACCTCAGTTAGACAGACTTTGTACTTCCCGTCTGTGCGAAGCGAACCTTGCCTGCAATTTATTCTTGTACGATCTCCTGTACAATTCTCTCCACATGAATTTTTAACGTATTCAGATAGGGGAGAGACGACTCTTCCTCTTCCCTGAATACCAGTGGCAGTTCCGTACAGCCAAGGACCAGAGCTTCGATTCCGTCCCCCTCCTGCATTTGCCGCGCAATCTGATGAAAGCGGGCAGACACCTCCGGCTCCACCACCTCGTTCACCAGATCCGAGTAGATTTTATCACTGATGTATTCCTGATCCGCCTCCTGTGGTATAATCACTTGAATCCCTCTGTTGGTAAAGGCTTTTTTAAAAAAATCATTCTGCATCGTGAACTTTGTGCCTAAAAGACCAACCTTCTGATATCCTCTTCTCTTTGCTTCCTCCGCACAGGCCTCCACGATGGAAAGCAGCGGAATGGGGCTTTTTTCCTGCACCTCATCAAAGATCAGATGCGCCGTGTTGGCAGCCAGAATGGCAAAGTCACAGCCCGACGCCGCCAGTCTCCCGACTGCTTCCACCGTGAAAGAAATGAGTTTCTCCATTTCTTTTTGATCACATAACCTCACCCACTCAAAGAGGTCGATGCTCTCAATGGAAACGGGCGGATAGAACGGATGTCCTATGCGCTCCTGCACCCCGTAAACAATATCATGATAATAGGAGATGGTCGACTCCGGCCCGATTCCCCCGACGATTCCGACTTTCTTCATTTGCCCTCCTTATGCTTCGCAGGTCTTCCAATGCGGCGCTTCTGCAATTAGGATCCTCCCTCTTATGCTTCGTAGGCTTTTCCTCCCCGCAGCTTGACGATCAGAGCCCCGATGACAAAGCAGATGGCCCCCGGAACCAGCCAAGCAAAACCGTCCCCGGAGAAGGGGATCTTCTGATAGATCTGCTCCAGAAGTGGAAGATGCAGGTTGGTAATCCCGCTTGTATTCATGGTGACAACCGCTTCATAGATGCCCACAAGGGTTGCGGCAAACATCGCTCCCTTCCATGCCCCATGATTGGGCACCCATCTTCTGAAGACACCGAGAAGGGTTAGCACGATGGCCATCGGATAAATGAAGACAAAGATGGCAAAGGTATAGCGAATGATGTTGGATACGCCAACGCAGGCGAGGAGAAAACAAAGGGCCGCATAGACATACAGGCAACCTTTGTACGGCACCTTCCCTCCCGAAACATCCACCGTCAGGTTGACGATGAGGGAGAGCACGCCGATGGTGGTCGTTAAGCAGGCGAGGAAGATCCCGATTCCCAGCGCCACCGTACCGAACCTTCCGGAAACCGCATGCACAAGGGCAAGGAGCAGAGCGGTCTGATCCGTTTCATCCGCAAACTTCCCCGATCCCGTGGCGCCGAGATAGAGGAGTCCCCCGTAGACCACTAACAGGCAAAGAACCGCCACAAGAGCGGACAAAAGGACAATGCTTCTGCGTTCCTTCCTCTCTGTATATCCCTTTGCTTTTACCGAAGCGATAAAAGTAGAAACCAGCGCGATGCCGACTGCCACGTCTCCCGTCTGGTAGCCCTGTAGAAACGCATAGGTAAAAATGCCTGTTTCCTTGGGCCTTGCGGGAACACCGATCGGGTGAATGACTGCTAGAGCGACAATAAGGAGAAGCATGATCAGCAAAAAAGGGGTGAGGTATTTCCCCACGATGTCCACAATTCTGGACGGGTTGTTCGCCAGATACAGGACGATCCCGAAGTAGGCGGCGAGCAGAAGAATCCGCACGACATGGTTTCCCTGCAGAAAGGGAAAGATGCCGAAGATCCCTGTTTCCACGCCAACGCCTGCCTGTCTCGGCGGTCCGACGGTCAGGATAAAGATAATAAAAAAGACGGAATAGGCCTTTAGGAACCATGGTGCCACCGGTGCGCAAAGCCCCTCAAAGGTGCCCCCCATGTTGTCGGTTGCAAGAATCGTTGCAATCGGCAGGATAATGCCGGACAGGGTGAGTCCCAGAATGGCAATTCCCCATTTTTCTCCCGCCGCAATGCCTATCACCGGCGGAAAGACCAGGTTTCCCGCTCCAAAAAAAACCGCAAACATCGCAAAGCCGATAATCAATGAATCTCTCCATTTACGCCCCATAACCATTCCTCTCCTCACTCCGGCATTCTCACATCGCAGCCATAGAAATGGATGTGGTCATAAGCAATCTGCCAGTCCTCCGATACGCTTCCATCCGGATTCTGGAAAAAGTCGAATTCATATACCGCTCCAAAATGTACTCGCTTGTCTTCTGGTCAAAACCGTTTCCCCTGCTGAAATCCACCACACGCCCCACGTTTCTGGCAAGGGCCGCCTCTATGATCGGCAGGGTCAATTCATTCAGCCCCAGCGACATGTCCGGGAAATCAAAGAAGCCTCCCTTCTCTGATTTATAGAGGCTCAGATAACTGAGCGTCCCGTTGGAAACACACTTCACCCTTTTCAATTCGCTTAGGTTCATCTGGTGCTTGGCTCCCTGTAACACTCCCCCTTCTAAACGGACTCCTTTTTCCTTGAAAGTAAAGCAAACATCCAGGTTCAGCGCATCCAGGTTATTCGGGAATTCTTCTCCCAGTTTGCTCTCTGCAAAAGCGATCAGAATGGACTTGGTCTCAATGATATTGTTCCCTGCAATCGTCGCATCCCTCCTGTCCGTGACATCTGTATCAATTTCTGCAAAGGTTTTCCATTCATCATTCCGAAAGCGACCTGATAATGCTGATTCTGGTTGCAATAATTGGACAGGAAAAGGCCCTTCACCTCCGAAAATTTAACGTCCACATCCTTCGTCCCGTTCTTCGTCCGGTAGGACAATCCCTCTCCATTCACCGACAACCGGTATTTATTCGGCACCTCAAAATGCAGTTCTCCCTGCGCAAATTGTCTTTTCATTCGAATTCCTCATTCCTTTCCTCTGACACGATTCCGCTTCCCTTCCTGTCTAAAAAGCATGAATCTCACTCCCATAAAATTCTTACTTCCTGTCCTCATAGGGCTCCTCCGCAAGCTTTCCGCTCCCATCAGGCTCTTCTGCAAGCATAGTGATTTTTCGGTATTTTGTCCAGCTATAATCCACAAGCCTGTTTTCATCATTTTGCCCGGCCTGCAATCAACTAGACAGTTTTCTTTGAATGGTATAGGATGGACAAAAATGGTCTTTTGACTAAAATCGGTAACAATCACTTCCCGTGCGGGACATCAAAAAGATACGAGGTTGACGATATGAAATATTATCTTGCTATCGACATCGGCGCATCTTCCGGACGACATATTCTGGGCTGGCATGAAGATGAGAGAGTCAAAACCAGAGAAATCTATCGTTTTCACAACGGGGTGGAGCATTTAGACGGCCATCTTGTTTGGAACATAGATGCGCTTCTGCAACACGTCAAAAGAGGAATTTCCACTGCCCTTTCCGCCGTAGATAAAGTTTCCGAAAGCTCCCGAATCGCAAGTCTTTCGATTGATACCTGGGGGGTGGATTATGTCCTGATGAGTGGAGACAAGGAGGTTTCTCCCGTCTATGCTTACCGGGACAGCCGAACCGAAATCGTGATTCCGAAGGTGCATGCGCTTCTTCCCTTTGATACCTTATATGAAAGAACCGGCTGCCAGTTCCAGTCGTTCAATTCGATTTATCAGCTCTACGCTGACAAAGAGGGGGGGCCGTCTGAACGGAGTGACCGACTTCCTCATGATTCCGGAATATCTGCTCTATAAACTCTGTGGCGTCAAGACAAAAGAATATACGAATGCCACCACAACCGGAATGATCAACGCCAAAACCGGTACTTTTGATCCTTTCTTATATGAAACCCTCGGCCTTCCCAAAGAGCTTTTCCCTTCTCCCGTACAGCCCGGCCGCATCCTTGGAGAATACAAAGGCATCCGGTGTATGCTGGGCGCCACTCACGACACCGCTTCTGCGGTGGAGGGAATCCCGATGGAGGGAAACCATCCCTATATTTCCTCCGGAACCTGGTCTCTCCTTGGTGTAAAAACACCCGGACCTCTCACGGACAAAGCCAGTCAGGCGGCGAATTATTCGAACGAGGGAGGCGTCGGTTATAATCGTTACCAAAAGAACATCATGGGCATGTGGCTGGTGAACGGACTCAAAAAGGAAATTGCGGATGAGCTCGAATTTGCTCATCTGGTAGACCTTGCCAGAAGGAGTCGCTGTGATCTTCTGGTCGACGCCAACAACCCTGAATTCCTGGCACCCGGAAGCATGAAGGCCGCCTTTGACAATGTAACAAACGGAAAGCTTCATAACATCGGTGATTATTTCCGCTGTGCTTACCGCTCGCTTGCGCAGAATTATGCGAAGGCTCTGACGGAACTGGAGACCAACACGGGTACGAAATATGAAAAGCTGTATATCGTTGGCGGTGGTGCCAAAAACGCTTTTTTAAACGAGGAAACAGAGACTGCCACAAAAAAACAGGTCATCGCACTTCCCATCGAGGCCACTGCCCTGGGAAATCTGAAAATGCAAATGGAGGCTGACAAATGAGTTATCAGGAAGCAAAAGAAAAATATGCATCCATCGGCATCGATACGGATGCCGCGCTGCAGAAGTTGCAGAATATTCCCCTTTCGCTGCACTGCTGGCAGGGAGACGATGTAAGGGGTTTTGATACCGACCCCGATGCGCCCTTAACCGGGGGCATCCAGACCACCGGCAATTATCCGGGAAGAGCCGGAAACCCGCAAGAGCTGATGTCGGATATCGAAGAGGTGCTTCGCCTTTCTCCCGGCAAAAAAAAGCTGAACCTGCACGCCAACTATGCCATTTTTGAAAAAGGAAAATGGGTCGATCGTGATCAGTTAGAGCCCGAACACTTTGCGCCCTGGGTTGATTTTTGCAAAAAGAACCACCTCGGCGCCGACTTCAATCCCACCTTTTTTTCTCATCCCAAATGCGATCCCTTAACCCTCAGCAGCCCGAACGAAGAAACAAGAAGCTTCTGGATCCGACACGGCAAGGCCTGTGTGCGCATCTCACAATATCTGGCAGAATCGCTTGACTGCGTCTGCACCATGAATATCTGGACGGGAGACGGTTTTAAAGACATCCCCGCCGACCGTCTGGGTCCCCGGATGCGATATAAGGAATCCATTGATGAAATTCTGTCCGAGCCCTATGATTTTCACAAGGTGAAGCCCTGCGTGGAAAGCAAGGTCTTCGGCATCGGGGTAGAAAGCTATACCGCAGGAAGTGCCGAATTCGCCTTAAGCTATGCAGCAATGAACCCCGGAAAATGCATTCCGCTGATGGACAACGGGCACTATCACCCGACAGAAGTCGTCAGCGATAAGATTCCGGCGCTTCTGACCTTTTTCCCTGAAATTGCTTTGCACATCACCAGACCGGTGCGCTGGGACAGTGACCATGTTGTCCTCTTTGACGATGAGACAAAGGAAATCTGCAAGGAGATCGTGCGCTGCGGTGGACTGGAGGGTCGTGTATTTATGGCACTGGATTATTTTGACGCTTCCATCAACCGCGTCGCCGCCTGGGTCACCGGCTTCCGCAATGTGCAGAAGTCCCTGCTCTATGCGCTTCTTTCCCCGGATCTGACCGCCGATCAAAATGACGGGAATTTCACTGCTCTGCTCGTCAAGCAGGAAGAATATAAAACCCTTCCCTTCGGAGAAGTGTGGGCACAGTACTGTAAGCAGTGTGGAGTCCCGGAGGACGGAACCTGGCTTGCGGAAATACAGAGATATGAACAGGAAGTCCTGTCAAAGAGAGGCTGATTTCTCTCCTGTTTCGGGATCCACCCTTGCTCCGATACCCTTTCTGTTCCTTTCCTTCGACCGGGAAATTGCTATATTTCAGGAGAATTCATGATGAAAGATATTTTGACGCAACCCTGGATGGTGGAAATGATCCGCACCACCACCAATATGTACAACCATGGCTGGGACGAGCGCAATGGCGGAAATGTCAGCCTTCTGCTGGACCCGGATTCGTATGGTGAATATGCGAATCTCCCCGTCCTGCGAAAAATCCCGACCGGTTTTTCCTGTCCGGATCTGGAGGGGAAATATTTTCTCGTCACAGGCACCGGAAAATACTTTAAAAATGTACAGTACGCCCCGGAGGTAAATCTCGGTCTCGTTCGACTCATCGAGGAAGGAAAAACAGCAGAGCTTCTCTGGGGCTTTGCGGACGGCGGGAAGTTTACCTCGGAATTTCCTGCGCACATGATGAGCCATGCTGCACGCTTGCAGATCGATCCGGAAAACCATGTGGTCATGCACTGCCACCCGGCCAATCTTCTTGCCATGACCTACGTTCATTCGTTGAATGAGCGGGAATTCACCCGTACTCTCTGGCAGATGAGTACGGAATGTGTCGTTGTCTTTCCGGACGGGGTCAATGTTCTGCCCTGGATGCTCTGCGGCACCAACGAGATCGGACTCGCCACCGCTAAGAAAATGGAGAGCGCCCGTCTCGTCATCTGGGCGATGCACGGCATCTACGGTGCGGGAAAAGATCTGGACGAAACCTTCGGCCTCATTGAAACCGCCGAGAAGGCCGCGGAAATCTATATGAAAACCGCACATCTTCCCCGGATCAATACCATTACAGATGCTCAACTGAGAGAACTGGAAGTTCGATTCGGAGTCAAAGCAAGAGAGGGTTACCTGCAATAAGCGGGTACCCTCCCTTTTCTGTCTACGTCAGCTCACTTCGCTTCTACTTCACCAGTCCCTTCACCGCCTCTGTGAGCGTTTCCAGCTCCTTCTCCGCTTCTTTTTCGCTTTCTGCGCAAACGCCGATATAGAATTTGATTTTGGGTTCCGTTCCCGATGGACGGATGCAGCACCAGGCTTCCTTTTCTAAGGAAAAATAAAGGACATCGGACTTTGGTAGCTGCGACAAGGAATCTTCTCCCGTCCGGCAATCATGGATTTTACCACTCTTGTAATCACGAAATTCCAAAACCTTCTTTCCTCCAATTTCCCCGGGAACGAGGGTTCGCACTTCCTCCATCATGGAGTGGATTTTCTCCGCTCCTTCCATTCCCTTCAGGGTGATGGGAATCAATTTTTCCTTATAATAACCGTACTTTTCGAACAGCTCTTTCATGCGGGTCAAAAGTGTCTTTCCGCAGTGCAGGTTCCAGGCTGCCGCATCACAAAGCGCCATCACCGCCGTCACGGCGTCCTTATCTCTTGCAAAGGTTCCCTCCAGACAACCATAGCTTTCTTCATAGCCGAAGACGAATTGATGGCTGTGGTTTTCCTCGAAATGCTTGATCTGTTCTCCGATATATTTGAATCCCGTCAGGGTTTCGATCCGGGTTACGCCATATTCCTTCGCCAGAGGGACACTCATTTTTCCGGAAACGACGGTCGTTACCACCGCTCCGTTTTCCGGCAACGTCCCCTCTTCTTTTTTCTGGGAAAGGATATAATCAAGCAGAATCGTCCCCGTCATGTTCCCGGTAAAGCTTTCATAGGTGCCTATCTCGCTGTTTCTGACATAAACGCCCAGCCTGTCCGCATCCGGATCCGTCGCCAGGACCAGATCGGCACCGACGCCTTCTGCCAGTTCCAGTGCCAGTGCAAATGCTCTGGGATCCTCCGGATTCGGATAGGAGACGGTAGGAAAGTTTCCATCCGGCGCCTCCTGCTGCTCCACCACATAGACGTTTTTGAAGCCGAGTTCCTTCAGGATCCTCCTGACCCAGATATTTCCCGTCCCATGAAGAGGAGTATAAACAATCTTTAATTTTGCTGCCTGCTCTTTTATCATCTCCGGATGAATGGCTAGTGATTTGACCGCTTCGATATAGGCATCATCCACTTCCTCTCCGATCACGTGGTAGAGGTTCTTCGTCAGTGCTTCCTCCTTCGTGAGGGTTCTGGCCTGTGCAAAATCCGTCACCGCATTCACTTCCGCAATAATTTCCGCATCTCTGGGCGGCGTAATCTGCGCACCGTCTTCCCAGTATACTTTATACCCGTTGTATTCCTTCGGATTATGGCTCGCCGTAATGACGATTCCCGCCGTGCATCCCAGTTGTCTGACCGCAAAAGAGAGCATGGGAGTCGGTCTTAAGGAGGGAAACACATAGGCGGGGATACCGTTTCCCGCCAGGCAGAGGGCGGCATCCTGTGCAAATTCCTGCGAGTGATTGCGGGAATCAAAGGCAATGGCTACTCCCTGATTTTCCACACCCTGTTTTTTTATATAGTTGGCTAACCCCTGCGTGGCTTTCCGAATGGTATAACGGTTCATCCGGTTGCTGCCCGCCCCCATGACGCCGCGCAGACCGCCCGTTCCAAACTCCAGCTCTTTATAAAACCGGTCTTCGATTTCCTTCTCATCGCCTTCGATTGCACGAAGCTCCTCTTTGGTCGCTTCATCCACCGCAGTGCTCTTTAACCAACTCTCGTAATTCTCTCTTGCTGTCATCTTACTTTTCCTTCCCAGTCATATCCTCTGCAGGACGCACTTCTTTTCCGTACAGAAAAAACAGGACAACGCCGATCAGCAGCATCCCGCCAATGACGTTTCCGATGGTGACAGGCAGCTCATTGGTCAAGAAGAAATTTTTCCAGTTCAGCGCCTGCAGTTGATCTGCGCGGATCCCGTATTTTGTCACAGCCACTTCTACGAAACTTGGGTTCTTCGCCGCAAAAATCCCTGCCGGAATATAATACATATTGGCAACACAGTGTTCAAAACCTCCGACCACAAAGGCGAAAATGGGGAGATAACTGGCCAGAATTTTTCCCGATATTTCCTTCGACAGCCCCGCCATCACGACACCGATACAGACGAAGAAATTACAGAGAATTCCCGAAACCAGCGCGCTCATGAAAGGGAGACTCGCTTTCGAGAGGGCAAGTTTAATGGTAAACGCTCCGACTGCACCATTTCCGATTCCGAACTGCCCGCTGAGGGCAACGAGTCCGGCAAAGAGAATGCCACCCAGGAGATTCGACACAAAGACCAGGCAAAGTACGCCGATCATACGGGCCGCCCGGTACCTGTGCTTCAGCGCCTCTATCACCATCAGGCAGTCACCCGTAAAGAGTTCTCCGCCAAACAGGGCCATCAGAACAAAGCCGATGGGAAAGACCAGCCCCGCCGTCAGTCTTGCCAGACCGGCATTGGAGATCGCATGCATGGCGACACTGCTTGCCATGGCCCCTGCCGCAATCAGTGCCCCCGCCATTACGCCCAACACGACCATCTGACTCTGTGGACGTTTCGTCTTACCCTCTCCCGCTAAGACCAGGTTTTCCGTTACCTCTGACATAGGCATTGCCATTTGTTTCATCTCCCTTCTGAATCTGATTGTTGATTTTCCACATCTATCTTCCTCCACCGCCGGCCCGGCAGCGACCAACTCCGCGGCAACTGCTGCACCATCGCAATCGAAATGGCAATGGTAAACGCTGTAAACGAACAGATCTTGCCAAAGTGCATGAAGCCTGCCATATTTCCCCGGAAGAGGTAATAAACCGCCCGGTAAAGGCTGATTCCCGGTAAAAGCGGGATCAGGCTGGTCACCAGAAAAACCGTTTGCGGACACCTTCGATAGACTGCGAGTACTCTGGAAGCCAGCACCGCCAGGAATCCGCTGATAAAAACGGCGATCACCTCGCTGTACCTCCATTTTAAAACAAAGACATAAACAAACCAACTGATGGCACCCAGGACGCCGCAGACCAGATAATGTCTTCTTTTGACATGAAACATGATCGCAAACCCTACCGTACCCAGTCCCGCTACGATGCTGCGAACCACAAGAACCAAATAGGAAATGCGGGAAATATTGCTGATGGCGGTGGAGATCAGTTTGATCTCCGGCACGTTCATTTCTACCAGCACGACGCCGGATGCCATGGAAACACAGGTTAAGAGTGCGCTGATGAGTAACGTCTCCCCCGTTGCAAAATTGTTCTGACTGAATTCCCGAACCGAATTCACAAAGGCAACACCGGGCACCAGATCCATCATCACACCGATGATGATATAAGACAGATGGACGCCAATTCCCAGGCTAACCAATAGATTCCCCAAAATGGCCGTCAACACACTGCCCAGGATCGTTTCCAAAACCCGAGACTTGATCCTACCCTGCGAGAATAGCAGATACAGCCCGATCATGCTCCCGACGATCCCCGCACACAGAGAATCTCTCATGGAAGTTCCGATGGCAAAGCTGAATCCTCCGGCTCCCAGAAAATACGCCAACATCCTTCCCATGACACCATAGTGGTTCCTGCTTTCAATTTTTTTCAGGGAGGAAGAAAGATAGTCCAGTGTTTTCGAATGGGTGCAAACATCACGGGACAACTCGTTCACTTCTTCAATCTTCCCGATGTCAATCTCCTTGTCCGGCACAGAGACGATTCTGGTCTGGATCCCCTCTCCGCCCACCTTGGCGGTAGCAAAAATTCCGCGGTTCATCACATAGGCATCCATATCTTCGATATGCATCGCCTCTGCCATACGGTACATGGTTTCTTCCGCCCTGTAGATTTCCGCCCCGCTGGAGAGCAGGATTTTCCCCGCACAAAGCACCGTTCCCAGCGTATCCGGCTGCTTCTCCTGCCCGATGTTTCCTGCCTGCATCTTCTCTATTTTGTTTGCCTTGTCTCCTGCCTGCATCTTCTCTGTTTGGTTTGCCTTGTCTCCCGCCTGCATTCCCGGCTGTCCTTCCCGTCACACTCTGCTTCCTCTGTGTAAGTTCCCATTGTACTCGATTCCCTTTTGTTTTGCCACTTCAAAAAAACCACCGGCGGACGAATGATCCGCCGATGGTTCCCGTTTCCTGTTCGATATGGTTCTTTCCGACTGCATTCCCGTTCTTACTTCCACCCATCCATTTCCAAATGGAAGTATGCGCAGATCCTCTTATTCCTTCAAACTGAACTTCGCCACCAATCCCTGCAATTTGTTGGCCTGCTCGGTCAGTTCTGCAGAAGATGCCGCCGTTTCCTCTGCCGTTGCAGAATTGTTCTGCACCACGGAGGAAATCTGATCGACGCCGATGGTGACCTGGTTCACGCCTTTGGACTCTTCTTGCGAGCTGGAGGAAATATCCTGAATCAGTGTATTGATCTTTTCCGTATGCTCGGACAGGGTTTCGAGCGATTCTGCCGTCTCCTCCGTGATCCTTGCTCCGTTTCCACTGCTTCCAGGGTTTCCTCTATGAGATTCGCTGTCGTCTGCGCTGCCTTTGCGGATTCCTGTGCCAGGTTGCCGACTTCACCTGCTACAACTGCAAAGCCTTTCCCTGCTGCGCCCGCTCTTCCGGCTTCGATTGCCGCATTCAGGGACAGGATCTTGGTCTGGAAGGCGATATCGTCAATGGTCTTAATAATCTTATTGATTTCGGCTGATTTTTCTTTAATGACCGTCATCGCCTGCGACATTTCACCCATCTTGGCATCGCAAAGACGGAGCGCCTCCTCCGCATGGAGGGACAGCTCGGATGCCTCTTTCGTGGTGCCGGCGGTCGCATTGATCTGGGTGGAAATATCGTTCATGGTCGCACTGAGTTCCTCTACGGAAGAGGCCTGCTCTGTCGCACCTTCTGACAGCCCCTGCGCGGCGGCGGAGACAAGTCCCGCATTCTGGTTGACACTTCCGGCACTTTCCTGAATCTCCGACATCGTTTTGGACAAATCCGTGGTGATTTCCGAAAGAGCGGACAGAATCGGTGCATAGGCCCCCGTATAAAACTCCGCCTTGTCGTTGGACATCCGGAAATCTCCTCCGGCGATCGCTCCGAGCTTTTCGGTCAGATCCGTAATAATGTTTTCCACGCGGTGCACCACATCCTCGATTGCCTGCATCAGTACCGCAATTTCGTCTTCGTAATCATACTCCATCTCGATCACGAAGTCCCCGACAGCCAGCTTCTGCGAGCTGTTTGCCACCATTGTCAGCGGCTTCAGACTCTTGCGCAGATAAAATACCGTCGACACAATGACAATTCCAACCGTCAGCAGACCCAACAGCGTTGCCACCCACACCAGGCGGTCTGTATCGTGGTCATAATCCGTTTCCTTCATGCTCATCCGGAACCACCAGGTTCTTCCCTGTAGGTCTACCGGGGTAAAAAATTCCCTCTCTTCCGGGCCTTCCTTTCCCTTGACCTCCTGAATGAAAGCATTGCCCTCTTCCATCAGCGACTTCACTTTTTGATATCCCTGATCCGACATCACTTCTGAAAGTTTTTTGCCGCTGTCCTCCTCATTCCCATAGATGGCTTCGTTATTGTCAATGATTTCCGAAAACATGGTCGGGAATTCATCGTCACTTCTTTTGATATCGGTCAGTACCTTGGCATCCACGTCTAATAAGGTAACACCCTTGAATACTCCGTTTACCATCAGAGGACTGGCAATCGTGAAAATAGAGGGGCCTTTTCCGCCGTTGTCCTCGTACATATCCGTGATGACCGTCTTGCCCTTTTTGGCCTGCTGATAATAGGGTTTATTCTGGTAAAAATCGTAGTCGTAACGCTCTACTTTTTTTTCTTTCGCACCGTTTTGTGTCAGATAAATCGCATAATTCGGCGCATCCGATAAAAAAGCGTTCGGTTCAAAGAAAGTCCCTGCACCGATGAGGGATTTTTCATTCTTAAGACTGGCATAGAGGCTACTTAACAATGCGCTTTCTGCATCATATACGGAAGCAGGAATCTCCTGATCCAGTACCCGGCTCCTCAGCATCAGTTCTCCGGTCGGGTCTACCGAAATCGTCTTTCCGGACGTGCCGTCCTGCATTTCCCAGAGTTTTTCCGGTGCCTCCCCTGCATGGTCCTTTGCTTCATAAACAAGGGAAATCCCTGCATTGATGGACTTGGCAATATCGCTGAGCTGCTCCACCTTTTCTGATAGCTCTGTGGTTGCGTTTACCCCTTTTTCCGTCATAGAATCGTTGATCTGTCTGTCCATATTCAGTTCAAAGGAGTGTACCAGAATATAGCACAGCGCCAGAATACTGATAAAGGAGACCGCTCCGAGCACGAAGGACATCCTGCCCTTCAGACTCATCTTCTTCCAGAAGCCCTTCCATCTCTCCCGAAGAGAGCGACCTTGCGCCGTTTTCACTCGCTTTGCTTTTCCGGCCTTCCCTTCCGTGCTCTTTCCTTCTGCAATCTTTTCTTGTACTACCTTCTCTTTCTTCTCTTTTCTCATGTCATACCTCTTCATCCGTGAATTTGTATAGACAAGCTTTCCTCTATTATCGGTAAATTAGAGAAAAAAGATAAGTTGGATCTGCAATTCCTCTTTCTTCTGCCTTATTTCTGTGGATCGAATTCGATCTGGTATCCCTCCGCTACGCCCTGCAACAGCCCCTTAATCAGAGACCTTGCATAACGATCGGCATTATCCAGAATTCCGCTCGCCCGCGCCGCTTTACGGGCGTCACTCTCTGCCAGCTTCTGCGCCTTATTGGCATCCTCCTTGTTGTTGAAATTAAAGATTGCGATGGACTCTCCGTGATAGGAGATGGTCCCCGGATCTACGGTCGCCGAAAGGATCTCCGCCTGCGGCAAATGTACATGGATGATCCGCTTTTCATGATCAATCCGGAAAGAGATCCTGAAGCATCGATTCCCGCCGTCACCTGACTCTTATAGGTCATCACAAAGTTCCCCTGACTCAGAATCGGGATCCCCTCATCCTCATAGGTACTAAAACCTTCCATCGTCAGTTTCTGCGTCACCAGCTCGCTGGCATTGGCAAGTTGTCCGGAAACGACCTCCGTGCTGAGTTTTGCCGTCTTGCGATAGCCCGGAATCCGATCTAAAATTTTTTGCGGCAAACGACTCCCCGCCACTTGCAGGCAAAAAAAGAGAATCCCGCAAATCCCCAGTACAACCAATATTTTCGTCAAAAACCGAACCACCATCTTCTTCATCCCGTTCCACTTTCTCCTCTCATCTGTTTGGTTCCTGTTCCCATGCCCTGTCTTTCGTGTACAGGGTAGTAGACAAGACTGCGCCTGTTCAAAGCCGGGTAGGAAGTGTAAAATCACAGTCCCCCTCGCTATTCCGTATGGGTAATATACTATAAGTGGGCACTGCTGTATATAGTGCTTGCGGCTTTCTGTTTTTAGATGCCAAATCGGATGATGCAAGAATCCAACGTACCTCAATGTCAAATTTCCGCAAACACGCAAAGACCCACGGAGCGTAAGCCGCACCGTAGGTCCTTTTCTTCTGAGCTGTTAGACTTCTTCCGAAGAGATGAAACTTCGTTCCCGGATCGATTACCCTTCTTCCTCCTGCTCCTCTTCGCCTTCTGTCATCTGTCTTAGATGGAAGCGACTGATCTGATCACGCAGATTCCTCGCCTGGTCATTGAGTTCCGCGCTGGAAGTGGCGCCTCTCTTCTGCAGTGGCGTTGTTGGTCTGGATGACGTTGGAAATCTGGTCGATTCCCAGGGTGACCTGCGATACGGCGTTGGCCTGCTCATCGGAAGCGGCAGCAATCTCGCTGATCAAAAGGCTCAACTGTTTCTGCCCGTTTACCACTTCATGCAGGGAATTGGCCGTATCGTCAGCCAGCTGACTCCCCTGCTCGACCGCTTTTACGGTATCGTCAATCAGCACCGTTGTATCTTTCGCCGCTTCCGCCGTTTTTTGTGCCAGGTCTCGCACCTCATCCGCTACGACGGCAAATCCTTTTCCGGCTTCTCCCGCTCTTGCCGCTTCTATGGCTGCATTCAGCGCAAGCAGGTTGGTCTGGAAGGCAATTTCGTCGATCGTCTTGATGATGGCGCTGATTTCTGCAGACTTCTCATTGATTCTGCTCATCGAGGCCTTCATTTCCTGCATCTGCCCGTCACTCTTGATCATTTCTTCCTGTCCGGTGGCGGCAGCTTCATTCGCCTTGGCGGCATTTTCCGCATTTTTCCGGATTCTGTCGGAGATATCATTAATGGTAGCGGAAAGCTCTTCGATGCTGCTGGCCTGTTCCATCGATCCTCTGGTCAGATTCTGTGCTCCTTCAGAGACTTTTTCTGCTGATCCGGAGACTTGATCAGAGGAAATTCGGATATTTCCAATCAGACCGGTCAGCTTTTTTGTTAGATCTAAAAGCGCCACTTTAATCTTTGCAAACTCTCCGTTGTATTCTTTTTTTAGCTGGATATCCAGATTCCCTTCCTGCATTTCATTAAGGCTATCTGTGATTTCCTGAATATAATGCTGGTACTCCTTTAACCGGCTCACCAATTGGCGAAGACCCTTTGCAAGATCGCCGATCTCATTGGTGCTCCTGACCGTAATCTCTTCATCCAGAGAACCTTCCGCCAGTTTTTTTACCGACTGTGTCAGAGAAAGAATCGGTTGTGCCTGTCTGTTCCCCAGCACCATGGAAAGCCCCAGCATCCCGAGAAGATAGACGGCAATAAAGATAAACAGGGTATATTTCAGCACTTCGATGCTACCGTAAATCGCTTTATGATTGGGGGCAATGGCGATGATCCAGCCGTTCTCCAAAACATGATAGCCTAGGAGAACCGCTTTTCTGGAGCTTCCCCCATTGACATATCCATCCTTTTTACTCAGGAGTTCCGGCAATACTTTCTGATATTTTCCATCTAAGATTTCGCCGAAATTCTCTCCTTTCGTATAATCCGGATGAAAAAGAATCTTGCCCTTCGCATTTAACAGGAAGCATTCTTTCTCGTTAAATTTTTGATGCGCATCCAGGAGGCGGTTTAAGTAGGCGAAATCAAAGTCGACCCCGACGACTCCAAAATCCTTCCCGCTGCTTAAGTAGATGGGAGTCACATAGGATATAATGGTTTTGTTGATATTGGCATTAAAATACGGCTCCATCCAGGTGGATTTTTTATTCTTCAGCGGCGTATAAAACCAGCCGACATGCTCCATGTCGCTCGGATCATATTTGGAGAGATCGGTGGGGGTAACCGGCTCCGGCTTTCCGTCATTATCCGCGTCGGTAAAAAAAGTTCCTGACGTTCCGTAAGTCAGAAAGGGATCGTAACGGATATAGGAGGCGACCAGCCCCGGAATATCCTTCGTCGAATCAATGACGACCTTGTTCATCTTGTCCTCATATTCCTTGAAGTACTCCTTATCTTTTGCTACGATTTTGTTTTCGTCCGCCATTATTTGGCTGGTAGAGGCCAGTAGATTCACCCTCGCCTCTATTAGATTCAAAATACCGTCTACCGACTCGGCAGTCTGTTCCGCCGCCGAATGCATATTGGTATTTCCGTCCGTGATACTGATATTGTTCATGTACACGGTTAACGTCCCCCCCAGCAAGGCAAAAGCGATCACAGTGGGGAGCAACATACATATGATCAGATTGGTTCGAATGGATTTCGGTTTCATCTTTCGCTCCTTCTTTCAGACGAGCTGATATAAAACAATAGATTTTGTATATATTATCGGAGCGATAATTTTTATTATGATGATAATATATGATTGTTTATCAAAAACTAAGATTTTACTTATAGATGGAAATCCATTTTTCTTTGCTTTAAAACAAAAGTCTCCTCCTATTTTCTGATGCGCCTTAGCAACTCCTTCGCATTCTGCTTTGTAAAGTCGGAAAGTTCATAGGAACGGATACGCTCCTTCCCCATATTGGGAATAACGAACCCGTTTTTCACAAGCATTGCCAGTCGATTGATCACAGTTCTATTTGTAACCTTAAGCTCTTTGCTTACTTCGATCGGTGTAAACTCTCTTTTATATTTTTTGATTAGTAAGAAAAGTAATTCTTTCTCTTTATCCTTGAGATACGAAAAACTTCCTTCTAGCACTTCACCATTTAATCTCGTTGATAATTCGCAAACCCTGTTTGAATACAACAAGACCATTCGGAGAAATAATGGAGCCAAATCTCTGGGTGTGGTGGATTGTCTCTTCCTGAATAATACAGCGCCGGCAATCCCATCTGAAGAGACCTATAGTATTCATCTATATCATACGCGAAATATTCTTCTAAAGAGCCAACTCCATTAAACCTATATCCGTTGGTATCTAAAATATACCCCGACAGCAATCTTGCTGTTCGCCCATTTCCATCTTCAAATGGATGAATGGTTACAAGCTGATAATGAACGATAGCCGCAACGATGAGGGGATGATCCCCAGTTGTATTCACATATTCAATCAATTCATCCAACAAGTCCGGTATATCCCTATATTCCGGCGGAATATAATCCGGATTTCCCGTTTGAGAATCGTATACAGCAAATAAGACACCCGGAGGCATTGGTCCCCGAAGCCCTATTTTTTCCTTGGATGCTCCTTTTTCCACGTACCTCTGCACATCTAATATCAGTTTCTTGGAAAATCGCTCTGTTTTCGCCATCTTCTCTTCCAGATAATTCAGTGCAAGAAAATAATTTCGCACCTCCTGTTCCGGTTTGAGATAATGTTTTCGTTCATCACTATCAATAACCTCATCCACTTGCTTCTCTGACAAGGGATTTCCCTCAATTTTCGTAGAAGCATAGGAGCTTTTCTTTTTCGAGTTTTTACGCCACTTGTTAGCGACCGTAGCCGGCAGCAATACTTCTGATACTTTATACTTATTTTTATCAATCTCCGTAATATATCTTAAGATCTCATTTGACAAAGTGGCTTTTATCATAAAAATTGCCCTCCTGATACATATAGTATATCATGAGAGCGCAGACCCTTTTTCACTATATTTACACTATTTTTTCACTGTTTTGTAAAAATGAGCATCGAGTGGTCACCGCCTATCAGTGCAAGCACTCTGTTCCTTGTCACACTGAATCGGACGGAGCTTTTACACCGACCCCCCTCCTCTCTCCTTCTCTTTTTACCCGCTCAAACGAAACATCTCCTTCTTCAAAATACAGTCGATTTCCCGTTTCGTTTAAGTGCGTAATCAGAATCGAGAGCTTGGTATCGCGGGCGCTTGAAAACATTTGCACCGAGTCTTTATCCCGCTCCACCGGCGCAAAGAAGGCATCCATGCTCTCATGCCGTGCATACCGGAGTGTGCCCTGCCATTCGTTCGGCTGGTTGGTGAGATCCGCTCCCACTCCCGGGAGCTCGGCGCACGCTGTCTCACAGGGCAGCGGTCCCGCTCCATGGCGCGTCACATAGCTCCGCGTCACATAAATAGCCTCATCCAGGGTGAGTCCCCGTTTCTCAAGAAAAAGCGCCGAATTGTGCATCCCTGTCTTTGAGGAGGTCAAATGCGGTGCGTAGGCTTCATAGTCCTCATCTAAGAGGAGTCCCTGTCCGCCCTCAAAAAGGAGATGATCGAATCGCGCAAGCCAGGCCCGATTCGCATCCACCAAAGTCAGAAGACCGATGTTTGCCTTCACTTCCGAGGCATAATTTGAATCACGTCATCGTTCTCCAATAGTTCAAAGTATGGGTTCCTGCGGTCTATCCCAAGCGTCTTCGCCCGCTCTTTCGTATAGGCTTGTCGCATCCAGCGCAGTTGCCGCTGCAACTCTATTTCGCTCCTTAAGGCGACTTCCTCCACACTGAGGACATATCCCGCACGGTTTCGCTGAACGCATTCATCGATGCCCATGCCGCAGGAACCGTGCCGCGCATCGCCACGGGCAGCTTCCGCACCCATGTTAAGGAGCACATCGTCTATGGTGGTGACGCGCGCTGTTTTCTCGGAATAGAGCAATGGCACAAAGCCGAAAAGCTGCGAAAAGTCTGCGACTTCCTTCCCGAGTTGATAGAGATCCGGCATAAAAGCCTCTGCAAACAGAGTCGGCGTCCCGTACTCTGCTCCGGCGCCGATCTGGTGATGTACAAAACGCCAGGCGGCCGCCGCATCTTCCACGGTGTGTCCGGCCTGCGCCCCGCCGTTGTGTTTGATGATCAGCGGTTTCCTCCCAACGCGAGAGAGGCTTGCAACCGCAAGCCCCTTCCCCTCATCTCCGAAATTTTTCCCGATGACTGCAATATTTCTCATAACTGAATGTCAGCGTCCGCCTGCAGTGAGAGCTGCGCAAGCGCAGCACCGATCACCGGCCTCTTCAGCTCATCCCAGTGCACCAGAACCCTCTCTTGCGTCTCCCCCCTTCTGCAACTGAATCGTGCTGATAATGATTTCCGGCAGGCAGGAGATGCTCTCGCCATCCAGCACCATGCAGTGCCCCGTCAGGAGTTCTACATTCGCCTGATTTCTGCCCCCGATCATGATATGGAACACATGGAAGGAAGCCTCTACTTCTTTTAGCAGACTCTCTCTCGTCACTTCACCCGGAATCTCATCCCCAATGACGCGTTCTATCGTAGCTCCTAAAGATCCACTTCGAATTTCCGCCTCGTCTCCGATGGTAAAGAGAAAGCCCTTTTGATTTCTCTTCCGAATCGCATCAATATTGGTGTGTCTCGCGAGAAACTCCCAGAGACAGGTCGGCACCACTTCTCCGCTTCCACGGTTTTCAAAATAGATCTCCAGCAGCTGCTCTGCGATTCGAATGTCCGATTCAAACTGCGTGACCTGTAGCGGAGACTTGTCCTGAAAATCTCCGTAGGCCGCGCACATGAGCGCTGGATCTTCGACCGCGCCGGTGGAGTAGAGCTTGGTAATCAGCTCATTCAACGCACCGGTCGCGAGCTCCACCGCAAGATAGCCCATCGAAGCCGTCACATCCAAACCGACCACAATCGGCGTGGTATTCGGATGCTCCTCCGAATCAAAGCACTCTCTCGTGCCGATAAACTTCGGATCCATCTTCGGATTGCATTCCGTTCTCTTGAAGACTTCTCCCACACTCTGCCCGTTGGAAAGCTTTCTGCTGTTCTTCAGTTTCTGCCAATCTGCCGCCGAATAACTTCCGTGACCCATATTCTCCTCCTACCTTAATCCATTTTTGTAAAATGATGGCCGCCAAAGCCGATTTCAATCACCTGGTCCCATGCCGCAAAATCCGCATAGGCATCCGCTGCGGGTTCCGACTGAAGGAACGTCTCTAACTCCCGCGGGTGATGCACATCTTTTGCCACCGACTTCGCCGCCTCTCTTAAATCCCGCAAATCCCGCTTACTCTCTTTCTTCTTTACCGCCCGCCAATCGCCGAAGAGCATCCCTTCATGCGTCATCGGGTTGATAAAAAGACTTTCCGCCGTCATGTTCCCGTGCTCCAGCCCGGAGTACTCGAGGGCGCAGCAGATGTTTTCCATGCGGGAGATGACCCAGGCCAAATGTTCCGATGCAAACGGCGCAAAAACCTCCGCCGGGTAGAAATACGGCTTCCGTATATAGACGAGGCAAAGCTTCCCCTCATCCAGATAGATTTTGCTCTTCAACTGCGGAAAACAACGGACCAGCTTGACATCTGCCTCGGGAAAGGCGAGCCGGGAAAGCCCGTGCAAAAAGGCATTTGCCCCTTCCTCCCGATCGAATACATAAACCACCGTTTCCAGGCAGAGGTAGCACTCAAGCTCGGGATAGGAATAACGGTCCATGTAGGAAAGCGTCAGCGTTTTCCCGTTCTGCATGCGATAGCTTATTCTTCCGTTCTCTTCCCACAGCGTATCTCCGCTATAGTCCTGCTCCTTCGCATCTGCCTTCGCCTTATAGTAGGACAGCAGTTTCTTCCGGAATTCCGCATTCCCTTTTAACTCAGCGTCCGACAGAAAGGCCCTTGCCCCGCAATACGGGCAGCGAAGGCCACCCGCATTGCTGAGCTCCAACTGCGCACCACACTGTTTACAGATATATTGAATCATGGTCCTCCCATAACAAGGTTTGTCGATTTGTTTTCATCAAGCCCTATTGTACCCCATTGCATTTCCAGATGCCACGCCTACCATAATTCTTCAAAGAACAAAAAGAACGCGGCGAACGTAACAATACATTTGCCGCGGCGTAGTCCATGAAATACATTCAATTCTCTGAGGTACATTCATCAGAAACTTCGTCAAAAGAATGATACCGCTTATAAGCTCCTCTATTCTTCTGCATACTCGGATACTCGGCCAAAGCAGCCAGGGTTTCTGCATTTGGCTGTCGACTCATATTCTTTCGAATCCAGGCTTCCAACACATCAAAGCTATAATCCCCCTTCAACGCAATGCCGTCCCTTAGCACAGCACCCTTACACTCTTTTCGATAGCGCTCCGGCATATCCCCGAAACCACCGCCTCCGTGCGTGCAAAAGGGGATTACGGTCTTTCCGCTCAGATTAACTGCACGAAGGAAAGACAATACCGGTGGCGCAAAGGTATGAAGCCAGTTCGGCGAACCTACGAAAATCAACTCTGCATCTCCAACAGGCTCTGCTCCTTCTTGAAGCGGCGGACAATATCCTCTCTCAATCTCTCCTCTTACTTCTTTCACAGCTGTATTGTAAGAATATGAATACGGCTTTTGAGGCTTCAGCTCTCGCAATTCTCCGTCTGTCAGTAAGGCAATATCTTCCGCCAATTTTCTTGTGATACCGGAATAGGAATAATACACAACCAGTGTTTTCAAAAGAGTATCGCCTCCGTTTCCCAAAACAGTCTCGCCATAGGCAACTCAATCCATACAGGAAGCAACTTCTTCCCTTCCGACCTAAACTCGACTGATGCCTTCGCTAATCGTAATTATAACATTGATATCGGCTTCCGGTATCTTCTCGTAATCAATCTTGCAAAGAAGTATCTTTCGGATTTCATTACGACGTACCGGACTCAGCTGTGCTGTTCTCACTCTGTCGAATATGTTGCCGAATTTCCGCTTCATGACGCTTGCAGTAATCATAAGCCGCTTCCATATAGGCGGTAATAGAGTGATTTTCATGTAACTCCATGAGTGTATCCAAAATCAACTTACCTTCGATTTCATGTCTAAGAAGTATCTATAGACACAAGCGCCCTCTTCTCTCGGATAATATGGGTTAATTGTGCTCAGACGCTTGTCGCTCATAATGCTCTCTACAACCATCTCGCTCAAAATCCACTGCAAGGATGGCGTCTCATACTCATCATAACTGTCCCGAAAATGCCGATTCCACACAAAAAACCAAAAATAATGAATCACTTCGTGGAGTGTTATTCCGAGCGCTCCGCGTTCACTATTCATGTAAAACAGGTCGAACTTTTCCTCTCGAAGGAACCGCGGGCAAATCGGATTTAAAGTAATATTGGCAAGCAGCTCGTTGAACATTGTTCTGCTATCCAGTTCAAAGGCATCTGAAAGTGCATCCTCGATTTGATTTCGATACTTCTGAAAATGCTCATGATAACGATATTCTTTTGCTTCAATCTCCGGCAGGACTCTATCCCATACTTTCTGTAAGGTAGCTCTAAGATAATCTTCTTTTTCTCTTTCTTGCAATGCTTGTATGTTCTGATTGATTTCCGGATAAAAGTAATACAGAGAATCAGACCAGTAGGAATTTGTATCCTCCGTTTGGAACAATAGAATGCTCTCAATGGAATATTCAAATCCTACATTTCTGAATGTGACATTCATTGTCCTTACCTCCATGTCTTATTTCTATTTCCTCATTTTCTTCTTTGCTACAATGTAGAATCTATGAATACTCCCCTCAAGCAGTCCGTCTCTTTCAATGCTTTTCTGTGCTTCAAGCAAATGTTCAAAGCAGCTTTCAACAGAAAAGCCCGGAAACTCCCATTCGATAATTCTTGCAAACCAAACAAGAGCTCCGACATCAAAGAAACGAATCGGCCGTCGGACTTCTCCGCTTTCCAGTATCTCAAAACCATGTTCGAGAAGTTCCGCTTTTCTAACCTCCAGATATTGCTTTGGATATGGTACTTCTGTGAACTGAGGAAGCAGCAGCTCAACCAATTCCCGATCATTTTCGGCGCCTACCTGCTGTGTTAGGAACAGCCCTTCTGGTTTTAATACGCGCTGCAGTTCCGCAGCGTCATAGTCTCCATGCCGGTTGGTGACAATATCAAAGCTATGATCGGAAAACGGAAGCTTATCTCCTCCTCCCGCCGCTTTGAACTCAATTCCCAACGGGAGCAAAACCTTTTTGCACAGCTCCACATTCGGCGGATAGCCTTCGATTGCCGCCGTATTTTCATAGGGGTGTCGGAAAGTAAGCAAGAACTCTCCGCCACCGGTTTCCATATCCATCAGTTTCATGCTGTCATTCCGATATTTCTGAATGATCTTTCCAAAAATCCCACGGTAAATCATCTTCTTCCATATACCTGCCATGAATATGAGAAAAAAATCCCATCCGTGAATACGGGCGATTTCCTCCTCTCTTTTCCAGCTTTCCTTTCGTTGTTCTACCGTCATATGAACTCCCTTCTCCTCAGGCATTTCTGAAAGCCTCCTTATCATTTTTAGAATGTAACATTTTACGCTAACTTTGCTTTCTTGGGAGATTATTTTCTTTCTCTGCTTTTTTGACTGAAGTCGCATAAGCTCCCACAGACAACGGAAATCCCTTAGCCGGATTACCGCAGCTAAGGGATTTCAATCATGAATTGTGTTAGGGTACGTTACTATCAATCTATACCCTACGCATATAAGTTATCCTATCTCGATAGCGTATCCGAGCTTGCTATTGCCAATATGTTGCCACAGACAGCCACATTCGGTCAACCCCTTCAACAAATTCTATTCCGGAAAACGCAACATAGGCCTGCTGGGACTGCATAAACTCGCATTGCATGATACACGTGTAAGAGGTATGATTTATTTATGATAAAGAATTTCGCTGATAGGGAGACGGAAAAAGTATATCGACGAATTTTTTCTAAGAAACTACCACAGGCAATTCAACGCATGGCGTTACGTAAGTTGATGATGGATGCAGCGGAAATTACTGAAACACCGAAGATGAGTGAGATTTTAGCGGAAGAGTTCATGCTCCCGCTAGGGATTTCCGCTTATAAGCTGGCAAAGGATATTAACGTTCCCGTATCCCGCATTCAGGACATTCTTCATGATCGACGCAGAGTCTCTGCCGATACATCCATCCGTCTAGGAAAGTATTTTGGTGTATCATCGCGGTATTTTCTGAATCTCCAAGATGACATCGATGTGCGGAATATTGAACATGCTATGAGGGAAGATCTGGAGCAAATCAAAACGATACAGTATGTTTAAAGCGATCTCCATAGTCCCTGTCAAAATACGGATTCCTATCCGGAGAAAAATCTTCTGATTCTTTGACTTATAAGCAAGCTCAAGGGGACACGAGGAGCATCATAGTTTCTTCATCATCCAGTACGCGTCCATATAAGATCCGTCCGCAAACTTCATGCTATCCGGGAGGGTACCATACTTCTCAAATCCCAGTTTCTCATACAAATGGATGGCATCTTTGTTCTCTGCCACCACTTCCAGCTCTGCCTGCTCGTATCCGACCTTTTTGGCAACATCGAGAATAATCTGCAGCATCGCTTTGCCAATCCCGCAGCCACAGTATTCTTTGTATAAAGCAATGGCAACCTCGCATCTGTGCTTGTATCTCTTGTACGGCGCAATGCTCATCAGAGAACAGTTCCCGATGTGCTTTCCATCCAAAAACGCAACAAGCATAAGCTCACGATCCGCATCTATTTTAGCCTGAATAAGCTGCCTTTCTTTCGTGTCCGTCATGGTGATTTCTTCCGGCTCTCTGATCAGATAAGGCGTCTCGGCGCTCGTTGTCTTTAAATACCGAATCAGATCCTCTGCGTCTTCCGGCCTTGCATTCCTGAGTACGATGGTCCTGCCAAGCTTATCTTTCAGAGATCTTTCTTCAAATACCATTTTCATCTTCCTTCAACGTCATGTACTCTGAGCCCTAGTCAAAAATCACGTTCAGTGTACCAAACTATGAACTGAGAAGCAATGAAGAGCCGGATGTTTGCGATTACAGCGCAGGAGGGCACAAAGCGGTATAAGTAATATGTTTGAAGCGACAGATGCTTTGGTACTGGCGTCTCCGGTTTATTATGCCTCTGCAATTGCCACCCTGGTTGCCTGTCTGGACAGATTGTTCTACAGCACGCATTTTGATAAGACCATGAAGGTGGGCGCCAGTGTGGTTGTGGCAAGAAGGGGCGGTACGACTGCTGCCTTCGATGAATTAAATAAGTATTTTACAATCTCAGGAATGCCTGTGGCATCCAGTCAATATTGGAACATTGTGCACGGACTCGAAAGGGAGAGGCGAACGAAGACTTGGAACAGACTATTTGTCCTATATTTTCATCTCATCAGAATGGTACAAGCTAGTCCCCCCTGCTCGCCATTTGTAAAGGATAATTTCCAACGGTGCCACCCAGCTACCTGTTTCACAATCTTGAGTCCCAGGCCATGCTGCCCGGTGCTGGGCTCCCACTCATAATTCCTGCTGTTCAGTCTGCGCAGGAATTCTTTTGATACGCCTTTCCCAGTATCGCCAAGCTCCAGAAAGACATGGTTTTTCCGATCCTGATACAGCCTCATTTCGATCCTGCATCCACCCGGATTATGCCGAATCGCATTATGAAGCAAATTCATGACCGCTCTCTCCACCAGATCTTCGTTGAAGCAAAGTTCCAGATCCTGAAGGCCGTCCTCGATATCGAGTGTAAACTGAAACCTGTCGTCCTCCGTCTGATTCATGATTTCTGTGAGGATCTTTCTGAGGAAGCGACTGATTCTCACTTTCTTTTTTTCAAATTTCCCTGCGCCATACTCCAGTTTACTGAAAAGATTCAGATTCTCCACGAGCCTACGAAGCCGGATTCCTTGTACCTCAATGGCTTTCGCCCTTTGCCTGACCTCTACCTCCCCAGTTGAATCGGCGATCATTTCCGCGTTTCCCAGAACAATGGCAAGCGGTGTGCGAACATCATGTGACACTCCTGCAATCCACTCTGTACGTTCCTCTTCCTTTTGCTTCGCGCGTCGTTTCTGTATCCATATAGGAACAGCCACCAGCACAATGATATTGGACAGGGTAAGCAATGGAAAGATCTTCATCAGGTCCTTCATCAGGCTCACATCAAACTCAACGTTGTATTTCCATACCTGATCTTTTTTTCCTCCAATCACAAGCAATCCCTGCCCGACCACATAGGTACGAACCGGATAGTCCTCAAGATAATATCTGGTAAACCTGGCGATATCCTGTAGTGTATAGGTTTCTAAGCTCTTTAGGGAGCGCTTCACTCCACAAAATGTTTCCATCTTTGTCCAGTAGCATGGCAAACTGCCCGTGCTTCAACAGACTTTCCGCTTCTTTCTTCCCCAGCTCATACGTTCCGTTTTTTACAGACAGACTGGTCAGTATCTCCGGCGGATTCTGATAATCGACCGAATTCGATTTCATCACCAAAAGCCCCAGGATCAGTAGATCTGTAAAAAAAAGCAGCATCGTCACCAACAGAATTCCCGCAAACAGCTGTAACCTCATTCCCCTTTTTCGCTTCATGATTCTTTCTCCAACTTATAACCAAGCCCCCGTACCGTGATCAGGTATTGGGGTTTTGATGGCTCTTCTTCTACCTTTTCTCTTAAATGACGCATGTGGACAATCAGTGAGCTCTCCAATCCATAACTGCCATCCGGCCAAAGGGCGTCACACAGTGCGTCTGTTGTAACGATTTTTCCACGGTTTCGAAAAAGAATCTGAAAAAGCGCCAGTTCCTTTGCCGTCAGCGCAGTCTCCTTCCCATTCCGCGTAACCGTTCCGGCATCCATCGAGACAAGCGTTTGCCCGAGACGCACCGACTGCCCCTTCTCCTCCAAATGATAGGTTCGTCTCAGTACCGCACCGATTCTCAGCAGCAGTTCCTTTGGAAGAAACGGTTTGGTAATATAGTCATCCGCACCGAGCCCCAGCCCTTTCAAACGTGCTGTATCCTCATCCCTCGCCGACAAAAAAATCACCGGCGCATCATACAGACACCCCGTCTCTTTCATCTGTGCATAGAATTCAAATCCATTCCCGTCCGGCAGCATGACATCTAACAGGATCAGATCGTAATGCTGTTTCTGAAGCTTTTCTTTCGCCTCACTGCAACTGCCTGCAATATCGACCTGCGAATAGTGGTCTCTTTTGAGAAGCTCCGTTACAATGTCTGTCAGTTCCTTTTCATCATCGATCGTTAATATCCTACATTCGCTCCTATCCATCTGCGGATCCTCCCGAAACATTCTTCCTGATATGAACGCCTCAAGTATGCTTACAAACGCTTCTCCCAACACGCTTGTGCACTCATTGAGTGCTTTTACTATACCCTATCCCGGCATTTCTCCCAAGGCCTCCCGGGTTTCTTAATGTAAGCATAAGGTAGGCGCAGGTTTTCATAGTCTTCACCGGATATCCTGTCCTTATAAAACAACAAGGGAGGACAAAACACGATGAATTACATCCTGGAAACGAACCATTTGAGTAAACAAAGCGGTAAAACCTACCGCGTGCACGATCTTTCCATGGCTGTTCCAAAAAAATGCGTCTACGGCTTTCTCGGGCCAAACGGAGCAGGAAAAAGTACCACGCTCAAGATGATTCTCGGGCTGGTCCATCCGAGTCAGGGCAGCATCAAACTCTTTGGAAAGGTCATGAATTCCGCAAACAGACTGTCCATTCTTCGCCAGACAGGGAGCCTGATTGAAAATCCGGGCGGATACGGACACCTGACCGGTCTTGAGAACATGCAGATCATACAGAAGTTAAAAGGGGTCAATGAGGCAGAAATCGCCTCCGCTCTGAAAACCGTTCGTCTCTATGACCAACGCGATAAAAAACTCAGCAACTATTCTCTCGGAATGAAGCAGCGACTCGGTATCGCCATGGCAATCTTGGGAAACCCCAAACTACTGATCCTGGACGAACCGACCAACGGCCTCGATCCTGCCGGGATTCAGGAAATGCGCCAGCTGATCTGCTCTTTGCCAAAAGAAAGGAACATGACCGTTATTATTTCCAGCCATCTTCTCAGCGAGATTGAACAGATGGCCGATCAGGTCGGCATCATCCACCATGGTCATATGCTCTACCAGGGTACTCTTGCTAATCTGGAAACCCAGGGAGACAATCTGGAAGATGTATTCCTTGAAATGACCGGCGGAAAGGAGTCCTTATGAATCTGATTGCTACATTTCCAACGCTAATCGACGTTGAGTTCAAAAAGTCCCGGCATAAGCACTCTCTTTTGCTTCTTGCGATCGCTGTGCTGTTTAATTATTTCTATCTTTTTCACGGGAATACTCCTGATCAGCAGGCATGGTACAATGTGCTCTATGCCATTCCACTGATTGATACACTGATTCTGTCTGTCCTGATGGCTGTCATTGCCAGTCAGTCGGTGGACATGGAACATAAAGGCGCCATGTGGAATCTCCTGCCGACGCTGGAAAGCAGAGCATCCATCTATCTCGGCAAGCTCCTCTATGGATTCATCCACCTGACCCTGTTCTGCCTCTTGCAAATGGGAATGGTGATTCTGATGGGTGTCAGACTTGGATATGAGGGCAATATTCCGTTCTCTCTGATCGGAATCACCTTTCTGGCAGAGCTGGTCAGCGGAATGATTGTCTATCAGGTACAATGCCTTTTGTCTCTCCTGTTTCCCAGCCAGTTTGCAGCGCTCTCGATCGGCTTCGGCGGCACTCTGACCGGTCTGTTCCTCGCCTATGTGAGTACAAAGGCCTGGACGCCCTGGTCCGTCCTCCTTTCCCTGAGTCCCATCGGTATGGATTATCAGAGGGCAACGCGAACCGTGACACTTTTTCTCCGTCGGATCACGCCGCTTGAAATTCTGACTGCGCTTATTTACCTTTTCGGTATCTTCCTGCTGGGTCTGTATCTTTTTACCAAAACAGAACCCGGGGCGCTCAGCATAGGTGCAGGCAGGTACAAGGCATCCCGGTCGGTTCACAGTGCGCTACCGGTGGAACTGATCAAACTGAAGCGCAATCCTATATGGATTCCCTTTCTTCTGATTCCGCTGATTTCGGCTGTGATCGGGACCTTCAATTTCACGCAAAATCAGGGTGTTTTACAGAACACCTGGGCAGATCTCTGGACGCAGCAGTCCCTGTTTCTGGGAATGTTTTTCCTCGCACCTCTGGTTGGAATTCTGTGCAGCCTGCTGTGGCGGATGGAGCATCAGGGCAGCAACTGGAACCTGATGCTGACCGTCACTACACCCGAAAAAAACTGGTCAAGGATAAGTGGATGACGGCTGTTCTTCTCTCATCCGTCTGCATTTTGTGGATCGCTTTCATTTATCTTTTTACCGGAAAAAAATCATCCTGCGACTTCCCGGAGAGGTGCCTGAACTGTTTTGGATTCGGATGCTAAGTGCCGCAGTCTGCCTCGCCGCCATCAGCGCTGTGCAGAGCATGTTGTCGATGATCTTCCGCTCCTTCGCCGTACCAATCTCACTCGCTTTTGTAGGGAGCATTGCCGGTCTCTGGCTGACCGTCAAAGGTGCTTATTATGCCGTTCCGTATTCGATGCTGATTTATGGGATGGGGAGCAGCTCGATCACCGGAGAATTGAACGTTCCCGTTCTTCTTGCATCCTGCTGCTTCTATATTCTCGGAGCGCTTACATGCAGCATCCTCTTCCTAAAAAGTCGGATGCACGCACGCATGTGTGACGGCAATTCTCTCAATGAACTCCCCCGCCAACCTCCAGGGAAACGCCACTGTCATATACGCCGTGCATCGAAGCGAGAATCAGGACTGCCCGAATATAACAATGTAGAGTAAGGCAATCCCAAGTAAACTCCTTCGATGAATCCGACGGAACCACACTCCGATGCAAAAATAGAGCAGGTTTCTACCGAACTTACCGTTTGGCAGAACCTGCTCTTCTTATTGTGCGTGCAACAAACCAAAGTCGACAGGATTCCTCTTCCCGACGCATCCTGTACCCCAAACATTCTTACCGGAGTTCTCTGTTACGATTTGACTTGATTCGGTTTCCCGGCAAATCGTTCTCGCGGAAGAGTTCTCAAAGAGTCATTACATATACCTGGCACAGATTCCGTTCATCCCATAAAGTCGGAAACAGCTCAAACCCTCTGAATCCAAGTGTATGTATTGTTCTCTTGATTCGGGAATTCCGAACCAATCAGGAAGCGCTTCCAGTATTCTTCGGGAAATTGTCTACTTCTCTGTCGCTTCCTCCACGCTGACAATTCTTATGCCGGTAGCATCCGTTTTACCGCTGTCAGCCACAAAGCGATATACAAAATTCAAGCAGTCGGGAACGGTATCATCTATGTATCCGGAATCAACGAATCCGGCTTTCTCATAGACATGGATTGCCTGCACGTCTTCCCTTTTTACGCATACTTCAGATAGAAGAATCGATCCATAGAATTCTTCACACTAATTGGCAATCTTCCAAATAGTTGCTTTATTTCATGCTTATCAAGGTTTTATACAAACCTCCCTGCTTCATCAGTTCTTCATGATTTCCTCGTTGTTCTATTTTTCCGTTATTTAAAACCAAAATCTGATCGGCGTTTCGTATGGTAGAAAGCCTGTGAGCAATCATAATAATGGTCTTGTTCTTTGTCAGTTCTTCAATGGCAGATTTCAGCTTATCTTCATTTTCCGGATCAATATTTGCTGTGGCTTCATCAAAAATGACAATCGGGGCATCTTTTAACATAGCTCTGGCAATGGAAATTCTCTGTTTTTGTCCTCCGGAAAGAGTGGCTCCGCCTTCTCCAATCAACGTATCGTAACCATTTGGCAATGCTTCTATAAAATCATGACACATCGCCTTTTTAGCAGCTTCTATGACCTCTTCTCTTGTGGCACTTGGCACACCGAACTTGATATTATTTTCAATCGTATCCTCAAAGAGATATACATTCTGGAATACCATAGCGATATGATTCATCAGATTGGGCAGGGTATACTCTTTAATGTTTTTGCCGCCCATTAAGATTTCTCCTGCGTTTACATCCCAAAATCTTGCAATCAGATTGCAAAAGGTCGTCTTTCCGCTTCCGGACGGACCAACAATGGCGGTCATAGTGTTCTTCTTCATCTCACAGGAAATATGATCTAAAATTGTCTTTTCATCATAAGCGAAAGAAACATCTTTAAATTCAATATCCGGATGACGGATTGGGCTTGTTTCAGCTCCTTCTTTTATTTCAGGAATCTTTTCCAAATATTTCAAGCTGTCGATGGAGTTCTCTGCAATTCTCAGTATCGCCATAGAGCTTCCTGCCGCTTTAATTCCTTCAAAAATAATAAAGCCGGCAATCATAGACATAATGGCATCTGCCAAAAGCATATCTCCCTCAATGTAATACTTGGCAGATAAAATAATAATAGCGGCAATACTGATTCCAAGAACAATTCGCTGCAAGGCGATATACGGCGTCATGGTTTTTTCCAGTTTCATTGTAATATTACAGTTTTCTTCAAACGCATTGCTCAGTTCTTTATTATTCTTGCCGCCTAAATTGTATGATTTAATCACCTGCATTCCTTGTACGGTTTCCAGTACCTGTTTTGTCAAATGTGTTTGAGCGATACCAATTTCACTTGCATTTTCTCTTGACTTTTTCTCCATAAAATAAGTGACAATAAAAAATGCAAGGATTCCTAAAACTGCGGTGATTCCCACCATTATATTCAAATAAAACAAGGCTAAGGCAAAAACAAAAGTATTGAGTAATCCGCCTAAAACAAGCACAAGCAGCATCGGTACCTGCATTTCAATCTGGCTGAGAGTGGTGGTACTCATTGTTGTAATCTTTCCTAAGCTGAATTCACTGAAAAAACCCATAGGTACTCTTTTCAGCTTGTTTCCGATACGGATTCTTTTATCCGCTGCCATAAAATAGCCGGCATGCGTTTGCTCCAGCTGAGATATATATTGTGTAATAATCTTTCCGACTAAGCTGACAAGGAGAATCCCTAAGACAATGGCTATATCCTTCATGGAAAGAGTTTCGTCAAATATTTTAACGAGAACATAATACACACCGCCCATTTGCATTGCATTAAATGCCGCACAAAGGAAGCCGACAATAATGGACTTTTGTATATTCGGCTGTTCCTTTTCCGCAAAGTTCCATATTTTCTTAAATACTGTAATCATAACGCTACTCCTTTCCCGCAGCTTTCCACAAAGAGAAATAGACTTTTGACGTTTCTAAAAGTTCCTCATGCTGTCCACAACTTTCAATCTTCCCGTTTTCGACCACAAATATTTTATCTGCATTGACAATGGTTCTAAGCCTATGTGCAATTAGAATCAATGTTTTTTTCCTTTTCACCAAATTACTGATGGCTTCCTGCACAATGCTTTCGTTTTCGGTATCCATATAGGAGGTGGCTTCATCTAAAATAACGATCGGTGCATTTTTCAGCATGGCTCTTGCGATAGAAATTCGTTGCTTTTCTCCTCCGGACAAATGTCCTCCGCCTTCTCCCACAATCGTGTCATACCCGGCGGATAACCCTCGGATAAATTCATCACAACCGGATAATTTTGCCATTTCCTCTACTTCCTTATCACTTGCCGACGGTTTTCCGATTCTTATATTTTCTCTGACAGACATATCAAATAGATAGTTGTCCTGTGATACATAAGAGATGGTTTCGGATAACTGTTCCAGCGGAATCTCTTTGATATTTTTTCCTCCGATACTTACTTCTCCGGCATCTGCATTCCAAAAACCTGCAATCAGCTTCGTAATGGTTGATTTTCCGCCTCCTGACGGACCGACAAATGCCGTTACCTGATTTTCCCCAATCGTCAAACTGACCCCTTCTAATACTTTCTTATCTTCCGAATAGGAAAAATCCACATTTTTCAGTTCAATAGCACTACCGGATAACGCAACATTCTCTTTACCATGCTCAAGATCAGGGGCATCCAAAATCAATCCGATTTCCTTTGTAATCGTTCCTATTCTGGACAAATCATCCATATAATTGGTCGCCGTCAATATATTTTCCACAGTTCCAAAAGAAAGTACAATGATGGTTATAAAAGTCGCTATTGTTAAGGAACCATTTAAATAGAAATAAACTCCTAACGGCAGGATTGTAAGCAAGGACATAGGTGAAATTTTTCTGTATGCAGATACACCAATCATCGTTTCTTTCATCCAATGATAATAAAATGCCGCATTTTCATGGACTGCTTCACTGTATTTCTGGTAGGAAGTTTCGCTTTGATTGAACATCTTGATGACCTCAATTCCTCCGATATATTCCACCACTGCGTTATTCATTTTCTGATTGATTTCCACCGATTGCTGATACTTTTTCCCATAAGATGCCATCACCGATTTCATACAGAACATTCCAATCACAAGAGGAATCAAGGAAACAAGTGCCAATCTCCAATCCAAAATAAACATATAAATCAGCAAGAGAATCGGACCGATGATATTGGCAGTCATTTCAGGAATAATATGTGCTAAGGTTGTTTCCATGGAATCCACCTGATCCACAATAATATTCTTGAGCTTACCGGAAGAAATATTCATAACCTTTCCAAGGGGCATCCGAAACAGTTTTTTAGAAATTTCTTCCCTTATCTTTTTTAAGGAATAAAACGTTGCCTGATGCGATATGGAAGTGGAAGCCGCCGCAAAGATTTCTTTCAAGACCATTGCGACTAATACCATAAGACCGTATTGCAAATAAAATCCGAATTCCGTGTTTTTTCCAATCAGTCCTACAATCATTTTTGCTAATATGATATATGCGGCAAGACCGGATACCACTCCTAAAACTGCCAATAGAACAGATTGAATGTAAGTGTTCTTCTGTTCTTTTACATACTGTTTGATTAAATTCATAATTTAAATCCTCCTTTGATACCAAAAATTTTTATCCTATGGAAGCAAATAAGAAATCCGATATTTTACCTTCATTTCCTTTTACAGGTAGCTTTTTATAAGATTTGTCATCAATCATCAGCACCGTATTACACACTTCAAAGAGAAGTTCTAAATCATGGGTAATAATGACCACCGGTCTCTTAGCGGCATATTTCCTTATCATAGCTCCTATTTCTTTCATTCTCTTATAATCAAGCCCTGAAGTCGGCTCGTCCAATATAATGATTTTTCTTTCACTTAAAAAGGCAGTAGCAAGTGCAAGCCTTTGCTTTTGCCCACCGGAAAGTTCTTGCGGGTGATCCATTTTTTTATCCCACAAATCAATTGCATGAATATAGGTAGTGACTTCTTTTAAGTATTCACTATCTTTCACTTTATTTTTAGGAATCAGTTCATTTTCCACCGTATCAAAGAAAATTTGATAATCCACATCCTGCATCATATAATATGATTGCTTCAATCTTTCTTTCATCGTTTTTCCATAGCTTATTTTCCCTTGATTTTTAATTAGGCCCGCCAAAGTTCTTCCTAACGTTGTTTTTCCGATTCCGTTTTTCCCAATAATTGCCATAATTTCTCCATAATGAAGATTAAAAGAAAGATTCTTTATGAGTTCCTGTTTTCGTATATCAATATTTAAATCTACGATCTCGGCAACCTTTTCTTGCTCTTCATCCGAGTTTTGTGCTTTCAGAGATTCGTAACGGATTGCTCTTAATCCATACTTTCTGCAATCATCCTCTTTGAGTTCCCCACGAGAGAATATCCTTTCGATTGTCCCGTCTTTCATATAGATTAAGCGGTCATATAAATCATTCAAAAAAAACAATCGATGTTCCGCAATAATAATCGCCTTTCCCATTTCTTTTAAAGTGCGGACAATATCTCTAAACTGAGCAATCCCTTGATAATCCAAATTGGAGGAAGGCTCGTCAAAGAAAATAATTTTCGTATCATATAGTAAAGTGGAAGCGATCGCCACTTTTTGTTTCTGTCCTCCGGAAAGTTCCGAAAGTTTCTTATCCATTAAGTCAGAAATCCCCATTTTCTCAAAGGCTTCTTTTGTTTTTCGTTTCAATTCATCAAAAGGCATTCCTAAACATTCTCCAACAAAGGCAACTTCTTCCTCCGCAATGGTAGCAAAAAACTGATCCGATGGATTTTGAAATACATTGCCGATATATTTTGCAAGCTCACCTTTTTCATAGTCCAGCAAATTTATATCAAATAATTTTACTTCTCCGTCTAAATCACCCTCATAGTGATTGGGAATTAAGCCATTTAATATTCTTGTCAAAGTCGTTTTTCCACATCCTGAAAGTCCTGTTATAACAATCAATTCACCCGGCTCAACACTTAAACTTAAATTTTTTAAGATAATCTCTTTGCTGTTTTTTTATACTTAAATGTGTTGATTTTGACTTCTAAAATGTTCATTTATAATCCTCTGCATCTAAAACAATCTCCATACTAAATAAAAAAAGAAATGCACAAACAAATTAGATCAAAGATATTATATTTAGTTGAAGTGTAACTTGTTTTTTCTGTGTTGTATTCTGCACCTTTTGAAATAATGGAAGATGTTAAAGTTTCGCTTACATGAAGACATTTATACATCAATGGAATAAGATAAAGTTCAAATGAACGGACAGGATGTACGAGGCTTATTCTTAAGCCCCTTACTTTCATACCATTTCGTATTTCTTTAATCCTTATTTCCATCTCACTCATAAATCTGAGTCCCGTAGTAATACTAAGGTTAAAGTCATTTGGAATTCCAATTTTCCTTAAGGAACTCATTATTGTAAGTGGAGATAAAGAAATCAGTATCCTACCTAAAACAAAAATGGGAAAAAGTTTTATTCCAATTAAAAGTAAACCTATAAAAGATGCCACTCCAAGTCTATAAGGAAGTTTCTCCAACAAATGCAAAAGCAATAAAAGAAATAGGTACTTTACAGACACACTAAGAAATGCTTTTTTTGAATGCGTTAGTAACAAAATAAATGAAACAGACATCATAATGTAATAGCCAAGTTTATCAGTAATAAAAAGTGTAATGGAAAATGAAACGATGAGGATAAACAAAACTATACTATTAACTATGCAAGTCTCTTTTACTGTGTTTTTTTGCATCAAAGTATCCCTTTCTCTTTTCTTTTTTCGAAAAATTTATTATTGATATACATTCCGAACAAACCGGCCAAAGTGACCAAAACAATATTTACAATAATTGAAATCAACATTGCTTTAGGTGTAAAAAATGTGTACATATATTGAGCTTGCTCCGGAGAAAAAACAGTAAATACTTCCACTAATTTTTCAGGACCTAAAACTTTAACAAAGGTCATAGCATGCATTGAAATGATAAACATTCCTGTTGCAATAGCCACTGCAATTCGTTTATCATTTTCATAATTTCCTATGATAAGTTCGGCTACAATGCCCGCTACTAAATTTATGATAAGCATCGGCCAGTATCCCATTAGTGACCAAAAAACAGATAACAACATAAAAAAGATAAAAGCAGAAGGTCTTTTCTTGACTTTTTTTGCCATTACAACAAACGGTGGAGCAATTACAAGTGCTGAAAAGCCGCTTGCAACATAAAGAGAAACGGTTCCCAACATTCCTGTTCCCATTGATACAGCCATACCTAAAACAAAAGCAATAACTGTAAATACAGTGATTTGAATAATGTCTTTTAACTTCATAATAAACTTCCCTCCTAAATTCCAGTTCTTTGTCTATTAGTTTCAACTAACTCTGATGAAAAAAATTAAGGCACTGGTGTACCAGTGCCCTATATCACCATTTATGTTAAGTATGCCTGCAATGTTAGAAGTGCTCTATAACCAATTGGGTATTTTTTTACTCCAAAAAGACAAATTGCTCTCACTTAAATTCACTTGGCGTTTTACCCATAATACTTTTAAACGCCTTTGAAAACTTGCTTTGATTTTCATAACCGGTCATCTCGGCAAGTTCCCCTATACTTAAGTATGGTTTTTTATGCAAAAGAATCGCTGCTTCTTTTATTCTGTTTGTCCTCATAAAAGCACCTATCGATTGCCCCGAAATACATTGAAAGCAATTTTTAAGACTTGATTCGGAAACCGCAAACTTTTTCGCTAAATCTCTTATCTTCAGCCATTCAAAAGGATTTTCTATAATCATTTTATAACACTCTTGCGTTGCTCTGTATACCGGTTCGGAAAATGATGAAAACCGTTCTGTATCTTTTGATTCTATCAAGCTTAAAAACAAAAGTAACTCTATCGTTTTTATAATAGAGTATGGAAGCTTTACTCTTTCATCTACCTCATAAAGTTCGTTGATAATATGATTTATTCCATCACGAGAACGTATAATCAAAGATACTCCATTTTTACACAATCTGTCTCGTAATCTATGCAAATCAATATTTCCATACGGAAAATATTGATCAATTGATTTTTGAGCCACATTTATATCAATAAAAAGTGAAAGTCCAACATATTTCTTCATAGGGATACACGACTTTTTAAATGAAGCTTTGCCAAGATCAACAATACTTAAATCTCCTCTCCCTAAAAAGGCATGCTCGTTATTTTCTAAAATAAATTCATAACAACCTTCTAAACAATGATCAATCTGTAACATACCCTCCTTAGGCTCTATTTTTTGATAAGTAGTTTGCATATTCAAAGTATTGTAAGAAAGTTGAATTCCTTCCAAAAGATTATAGCAACGCATTTCACCTGTTCCTGTATCATTGTTTTAAGCAATATATTTGTATATCCTTTGTCTGCTTTTTTTCTGTAAAAAAGAGTTTATCATAAGCATTTTCAATAACACTGTTTTTATTTAACTCCATTTCTTTTCTCACCTCATTTTTTTATATTTACAATTCCTTTTTTCACCTCATAGTCTCATTATTTGCAACTATCTGGTGAAAATAAAGCATTTCTGAATAAAATCAGGGGACTTCTTACTGATATCTCGTAAAGCATTGCCCACAGATTTTCTGACATACTTACCGGAATCCTCTTTTAAAGCGTCTAAGCGCTGAATGGCTTCTTCCGTCATAAGGACAGCTTATCCCAATCCTGCACAGATTCTATAACCGGAACCCAACTGTCTTTACTGAAAATGTAGTCCCCACCAATTCCTTTACTGTGCTCTTATCGGTATCTATGGGATTGATACAGATAGAAGGGGAAATCTCATTTCCCTCGAATTCCCCGGGCTTAAACCCAATGTCTACAGCCCACGAGGCGCTTTCCTCTTGGTCTGCTTTAAAGAACATGAGGCAGCTTCTTCTGTCTCCCCAATCCTCTTGAAATGTAAAATCTTTTATTTTTAACATCTTGCTCTCCCCTACAAATCGGAATTTGTGAGTTTTTGAATTCAACACAAAATCCTCTTTGTGTTGTTCAATTTTCCTCCCGTTGATAATACCATAGAGTCATCAAATAAAGGAGGCAATGAGCCATGAATACAGATAAAATTTATGCAGAACAGCTCGCTAACGAGTATGCACCAAAAGACACCTCAAAGGTTGTCGCACTTCGCAAACTGGATACGAAAGCAAAACTTCCAGCTATCATTTTCGCCTATACATTTGGAATTATCGCTGCTTTGGTGACGGGTATAGGGATGTGTTTTTCTATGAATGTAATTGGCAATGGAACGAGTACAATGTTTGTGCTTGGTGTGATTATTGGAATTATCGGGTTAATGGGAATGGGAATTAACTATCCTGTTTACAGGAAAATGCTGGCAAAAGGAAAACAAAAGTATGCTTTTGAAATCATGGAACTGGCAAAAGAAATCAGCGAGAAATAAGCTGTGGAACGGACAAAGATGATTTTTAAGAAGGTGTTGCAGCCGAACAGATGGATTTGTCTATGGTATTATTATAGCGATTTTTTACTATGTTGCTACATAGTAAAAAATCGCAAAAGAAGGTGGAAAGTATTGAATAAATCGGAAAGTAAGTATTTTGCAACTGCTGTGAGAATGGATGAAGCATTTTTGAGACTTCTGGAGAAAAAAGATTTTGCTTATATTACAGTAAAAGAATTGTGTGAAACGGCAGGTGTCAACCGATCCACCTTTTATCTACATTATGAAACAATGGCAGATTTGCTCTCGGAAAGTGCCCAGTATATGAATGAACAATTTCTGACTTATATGAACAGGAATACAGAAACATTTGTCACAAAAATGAAAGAGTGTCCATTGGATGAATTATATCTTGTTACACAAGAGTATCTGACACCATATCTTAATTATATCAAAGAGCGCCAAAGATTATTTCGCACTGCAATGGAACACTACGTTATATTAGGAATGGATAGAAGCTATGAACAAATGTTTTGCCATGTATTTATACCGATACTGGAACGGTATGGAGTACCAAAAAAGGACAGGCATTATATCATGGCATTTTACATTCATGGGATTATGGCGATTATTTCGGAATGGCTGAGAACGGATTGTGATGATTCCATTGAATATATAATAAAGGTGATTCAACAGTGTGTAAAACGACACAGGGAGGGAAAATGAAAGTAGGTATTTATTTAGGAAAAGAGCATATAGAAATTCGAGAATTGCCGTTACCAGAGGTTGGAAAAGATGATGTGCTGATACAAAATCTCTATTCCAGCGTTTGTGGTACAGACGTTGCCGTGTTTTCACACGGTCCGAATACAGGGCATAAAGTTACGGTCGGCGGTGAGTTTGGACATGAGACAATATCCCGTGTGGTTAAAGTCGGAAAGAATGTCACCGATTTTACCGTGGGAGAACGGGTATATCCGTATCCTCGTTATGCGAAAGATGATACAAAACGAGCCGGGACCATTGGTGGTTTTTCAGAATATATTCTTATTCCGAATGCCAGACGCAATTATTCGCTTTATACTGTTGATGAGCGTATCTCCGACAAGCTTGCAAGTCTGATAGAACCTTTTACTGTTGGCTGCCGTGCTGCTCGCAGAGGTATGATTCCTTTGGGAGAGGGAAAATATGTTTCAGGGCAAAATGCGGTAGTTTTTGGAAGTGGAACCATCGGCATTGCTGCTGCGGTTGCATTTAAATACTTTGGGATGAAGAAGGTCATGGTTTGCGATTTTTCCGATTTTCGGTTAAATCTGGCGAAAAAGCTGGGCTTTGAGATTTGTAATCCTGCAACAGAAGATTTCAGTAAAAGATCCAAAGAATATTTCGGTATTGCCATGTCTTTAAATGGTGCGACTGCCGACATTGACTGCTGGCTGGATGCCGCCGGTGCAGAAAACATATTAGATGATTTTCTACATCTCGGAAAAATTGAGAGCCGATTTGTCTCTGTCGCAGTAAACAATAAACCTCGCAATATCGACCTGCTTTACATGACCTATGCACAACAGAGCATTATTGGTTCTGGCGGCTATATGCCAGAGGATGTATGGGATGTACAAAAAATCATGGCAAGTGGAAAATGGGAGTTAGAGAGTATCATCACTCATGAGTTTCCTTTGGATAAGCTGGAACAGGCAATCCGGACAGCAGGTGATGTAGAACACGCTGGAAATGTAGTTGTGAAAATGAAAAATTGAAGATGTAGATAACTTCAAAGTTATCTACATCTTCAATAGATTCATAACCAAAGTAGTCATTATGTCTTTTTCTTCCGGCTTAGACTCTGCAATCATAAGTGTAATTGCCACTAAAGCTCCATCGCTAATTACCTTTTCTTCATTCCGGAATAATGCGTCATTTCTCTCTAGAAATTCCAAAAAATGGATGCTGCAATCCGCTTACATCCATCAACACGCATTTTTTGCGTGTTGTTTTCTTTGTCTAATTCATTTTCCTTAAAAACATTATTAACATGTTTACGAACCGTTTTTTCATCTCTATCAAAGAGTAATGCCATTTGATTAGAACTCAGCCATACTGTCTCATTTTCCAGAGAAACTGACAACTTAACTTCTTGATCATGTGTTTCAAATAAAATTATCTCATTATTTTTCTCATTCACCGTATTATCCTATCCTCACACGTTCCAATTTAGCAATCAATTCTATAAACCATATCCCCTGAATTCCAAATATACAGGATAGCCGATACAGGTTCTTTTCCTTTCTCCCAAAGCCAGCCTGTATATGTTGTACTATAGCCGAAGTATCCTTCTGTTAAGATTTCAAATTCTGCATGGGCATATTCTTTCATATATTCTTTTAATCCGATGGCTTTTCCGGAAAATGCCCCCTCATATACTGTCCTATCCAATATCAAAATGTTGCATTCCTCTAAATCTGTATCAAAAAACACAAGTTTTCCGGAATATACTTTTTCCCCCTCTTCCGTATATTGAAAGAGTTTATGCGGTTCTAAGGTTAAAACACCGTTTTGAAAATGAATCTTCTTTATCCTGCTATCATGCAAACCAAAAAGAATATTACTTTTCCTATCCTGCGTAAAATCCATCTCTGTCCCTCATACTTATTTCTCTAAATCTCCGCAATCACTCGACAGGGCAGTCCCGTCATTTCCGCATAATTCATCGGATAGGTATGAGCAAGAAAGTTCTCTCCATGCTCTAAATCCGATGCAGGGAACATAAATTTTCGATAATAAAAACGCCGTAATCCGCACAATGCTGATCCATGGGAGTATGCTCTTTCCCTCTTCTTACCCCTGCGAAATCGACTCCGATAATGGATACTTTTTTCTCTAAAAGGGCTTCCAGCAGGGCATTGGAAAGCTGAGGATGTTCTGTAAAATATTTTCTGCTTCCATAGCCCTCTTCCTCAATAAATCCGGTATAAAAGCTCACGAACATATCCTTTTTGATTTTTTGCAAATCTATATCCGCGCAATCAATATCTCTATCTTTGATTCCGCTCACATCAAATACGATTCCCTTTCTTTCTGTATATTCCAATGGGAATTCTTTATTCATCACGTCAAAATGTGTACCCAAATGCCCCACCAATGCTTTCTTCTCATTACCCTGAGCATCTGTCACCATTTTGGGCGTAATCTTTATCGTAAGATCCATTTTCATCTGCGTTTCTCCTATGACTCGTATCCAAATAGGCTTTCTCTCAATCACTTCTACTTTGTCCGGATAGTATCAGTATACCGGAGCAGAATGTCTTCTTCTCAAAAATCAGATTCGGAAATTCTGTTCTTAATTCATCAGCAACACAATAGATTTCATCGTCATCCCACTCATCCGCATATTCTTTTTTGCATTGATTCAATTCCTTGCGATTTGAAAAAGCGACATCTCCAATTAGAATTTTTCCGCCGGCTTTCAGATGTGCAAGCAAATCTTTTAGCAAAACAGTCTTTTGCGCATCCGTTAAGTGATGAATAGAATAAGTCGCAACAATAAAATCAAAGGACTCATGCTTCAGTTCATCCGCTAATCCCTTTGAAATCTCCCTGATAAAGATGTGCACCCGGCATCTTCTCACACGCGAGCTCTATCATTCTTGAGGAAAAATCTTGTCCGTAAATAATGCATCCGTTTTCATATAGTTTTGTCGTTAATGTACCTGTCCCAAACCCGAGGTCCAAAACTACTGCATTAGGCTTTTCCATTATGATTTTGTAGATATCTCCCAGAATCCTTTTGTACCCTGCAAAGGGATAACGATTCTCTTCTTCCGATACCCCGACTGATTTATCATAATCATCCGCCCATAAATCAAAACCTTTACTATTTAACATTTTCTCTCCTCTACTCCTGCTTTTCTATCGTATACCCCTGCTTTTCCCACCTTTGCCCTAGCAGGCAAGATGCATCTCTCACTCAAAGTGCTCAGTTCATTTCGAGTGATAAAGCAACCGAAATCTCCATAATTCCTTGTATCCATTTTTATTGCAAAAGCTCCAAAATTCCTTTTGCACAGCGGAGATTCACATCTTGAAAATGATTTCCCGGCTTCAACTCATATTTGCAGGGAATCCCCAAGCTCCTAAAATACTCGAGCAGCTCTTCCGTATTTTCCTGCATGCTTTTTAAAATAGGATGTCTTGTTTTGGACTCTTGATCTCCAATGGACAAATACAGCTTTTCCGGCAGGATTTGCATCGTATTTTCTTTGCAAAATTCCTTGATTCCCGGAAACCACAGAGAACCGGACATAGTAGCCACACGGGAAAAGACATCCGTCTTATACATGGCATACAATGCAAATAAACCGGCAAGAGAATAGCCGGCTATGCCCATAAAACTTGCCTTTCCGTGGATTCTTTCCGTAGCCCACGGTAAAATAGCGGTCAGTAGACTTTCCAGATAGGCATCCGCGCCTCCGGAAAAGGCCTCTCCGTCTTTCGAGAGCGCAGGCGCATACCATGGGGACATCTCCCTCTGCCAGTCATGAATGGCAATGGATAGAAAATGACACTCCGCTTGATACCGAGGAGGAACTGCTGTTATCAATTTGTTATCACGGGATGTTATCAAAGCTACCGCTTTCGCATTATTTTGCCATCCGCTTGTTCGGTACAAACTCTATTCTCAGCGTCGAATTTACCGCTTCGGCGATGCGATTCAGTAATGCCAAACTGGGATTCCTTGTGCCATTCTCCAGTCTGCTGATATCTGCCTGGCTGATTCCGGTTTTCTCGGATAACTCCGCCTGCGTAAGTCCTGCTTCCTTTCTCGCACGGATCAAAGACATCGTGATGTCTCTCTCCGGCTGAAGAGCTTCATATTCCTTTCTAAACGCAGCATCCTGCATGAATTCGTTGGTCAATTCCTGTAAATCGCTCATCGTCTGCTCTCCTTCCTTGTCAAGTAAATCGTTCTCCTCTGCTTTGCCAGCAGAATCTCACTCCGCGGTGTTTTCTGTTGTTTCTTGACAAAGCCATTCGTCGCAATGATAATCTCATCTTCGTCGAAGAAGTACAGAATTCTCACGATATTATTTCCCAGTATCGTACGGAGCTCAAAAATATCATCTTCAAGATACTTGCTCAGCGGGGATCTGGCTTCATTACCGAGCATCTCCAAACGATGCAGATCAGATACTACTTTTGCTTTCATCTTCACATCCAGCGTTCGGATAAAATCACCGACTGGTTGCTTCCGTCTTCTTCTCGATAAAAATCCACACTGAACAAATCGCCTCTCCTTTTATGCTATATATAGTATAATTTATATAGTTCACTCCGTCAATACCTATGACAACAAAAGATACAGCATCATCTCTTCTCCAACCATCCTTCTTTCTTCAAACAGGTTATATGTTCTTTTCGCAGAATACACTTCAATGCGCAAGGAACATTCTCCGAAGTGTGATGATAATGAAATCCACATTTTTCTTGCACACGCCTCGATTTCTCATTCCCATCAAAAATATCCGTACCACATCTTTTCGAGATCCAGTTCTTCAAATCCATATCGCATTATCTCACGAACTGCCTCCGGGATGAGTCCTTGTCTCCAATATGGAACGCCAATCCAGTATCCGATTTCACTCTCCGTATCAGGAATGCCGATATTGCTTCCCTTGCCGAGCGTTAATCCTATGCAGCCAACAGTCACCGAACATGCTTAAAACCTTTTCGTTTGCATGTGCATAAAGAGCCCTTTTGGGATCGTATTCTAGGATTCTTTCCCAGTCCCTTTTCAACGCTTCGTTCTTATCATATGCTTCAAGATAATCTATAGGTTCCAAATCTCCGACGATACAGCTTCCCTCATCCAATATGATTGAAATACTATCTTTACTGTGGCTTGGCGTTGATATTATTTCTCCGTCGATACCCAAAGAGGCAAGAAAGCCCCTGCTTTCCTCAAAGCTGATAATGGTAGCCTTGCCCTCATCTATCGGTCTGTATCCGAGCTTCGGTTCTCTGGAAAAAATCCCGTCTGCAAAATGTACCGAATCCGTCTGAGATTCCATCAGCAGAAGTTTTACCCCTGTTCCATAAGTTTGCTCATAAGACCGATGTGATCCGGATGATAGTGTGTTGCAAGAACATACGTGATATCCGCCACCTTTATATCGCATTCCTTAATTGCCTTGTAAAACGCCGGCAATGTACCCGCATAATCCGTGTCGATCAAAACGCCTGAGTCCTTACCTTGCAGGAAGTATGTATTTGTGTTCCCATACCTGATTTTTATCATTTTCTTATATTCTGTACGGTAAAAAGCAATCTTTGCCGTATGGAGTTTTTCAATATTCTCACTCAGTTCATTTCTCATAATTCGCACATCACTTCATGTTACTTCTTTACCCTAAAAAAATATATAGTACTTTCCCCATCAGTTAAACTATATAGGATTTCTGCCATATGTTTCGGCTGTGTTTGTTTTTATGTTTTGCCATTTTTCTTATGTTTGGATGTAACTTCTGAAGCAGTAACTTTGGGCTTATTCTTACTGCCAAGCGGACGGCTCGTCTCCGTTTTGTCTGCTGATCAATATTAACTGGATCCTTTTTCCTTGGCTTATTCTTGCTCCCTGCAGGTCTGCCACGCTTCTTTTTAGGTGGTTCCTCCTGCTTTGGAAACAGATCTAGGTTCTGAAGGATTTCGATGTGTGACGGATTCATCCGGATTAACTGCCAAGCGCCATTGTCAATCCGGGCTTTCTTCGCTCTTACGAGGATCGACAGGATCTTCTTATAAGTACGGTTCTCCAAAAGGTCAGCCTTATCAAATGCCCTTATTAGACGGAACGTCAGGACTGTGGACAAGAAGTCACAGAACTCACTCCCTATTATAGAGTAGTCATCCTGTACCCGTGTTTCATCGAATGCACATGCAGACTTATAGAATCGCATGGCAATTTCGATTTCCCAGCGCTTGTCATAGGCTTTATAGGCGATTTCCGGAGGGAGATTCAAATCACACTCAAGTACAATCGTACCGAATATCTTCTGCTTTTGGCGAAGAGTTGCAAGATCATAAGTTTTATTCTTCTTAGCCCGGCTGAGCCAGTCGCTTTCCTCCTTAGCAGCCTTTCTGCTGTCGCGATACGAATAGAGCCACTTGTTGACCCCGACACACTTCTCTTTACGGAAAGTGATTCCTTCGTATCCTAGGAGAATGCCTGTGAAGTCCAGCATGTCATATCGCTCGATCAGCCTAGAATTACGCTTGATTGGATTCAGGTAGTGCAGATCTGAATTCTTCTCAAAGTGTTCGTGTGCTGATGCTTCTGGAAACCCTTTATCTGCAACGATAATGCCCTGTGTAATCTTGTTTTGGGCAATGAATTCACTGTAGGAAGTGGCATCCAACATGTTTCCGGGAAAGCACTTGGAGCAGATTGGCTCCATCTCTTCCAAATCAAAGGCAAACAGGACGGAGATGTCTCTGGTCCCTTTGTTTTTGGATTTCCTGGAGAAATCAGAGAGAAAGTTTACTTCAGATTCGTCCGACTTAAGCGTTCCGTCGATTAGAAGATGATGCTCTACAGAAACGGTCGCAGTACGGTTTCGCATGAATGTAACAATGCGAGATAACGCCTTGCCAAGATCATTCAGGAAGGTCGAAACGGTATTCTTTGACAACGAAACGCCCGGATATAATTCGGACAGAAAGCTGGTGTCGTATGCCTCCTTAAGTTCATAATCCTTGATGCCCTTGTCACAAACCCTGAGGATCGCAATGCAGTAGATTTTTTCTGTATCCGTTTTGCTGTAAACCGCAAGCAGTTCATCCATTATACTCTTAAAGAGCCGATCACAGAGAATAACACTCGCCCAATCCTTCAGATCAATCGAAGCGGTTGAGATGTCAATGGGCGCATCCACAGGAATTGGAACAAATTTGCCGTCAATGATATGCCCAATAGTAGGACCGTTAACCGGAAGGTGTCTACCGTTCACGTTGCGACATCCCACACGCTGACGGACAGCATAGAGATCTTTATTTTTTCCATAGCAGATCACGACCGTATTCTTAGGTCTGGAAACAGCAAGGATTTCACTTGGTATCGGCATTGTATTTTCCCCTTATAATAGAGTCCTATAATATCATATATTAGACTATATTGTAAGAAGAATCAGTCTGAAATATCGACGAATTGCAAGATGCTACATGGTAAAATCGGGGTGTTCCCCCCTGCATGCGAAAGAGTTAATAGGTTCTCTTTCCAAAATGTGGTAATCAGCCAAATAGGGCATGCCGGCACGGCGTTTTATATAGTCTCACCGATTGGGAAAGTTATATTTAAAAGAATCATTAAGCAGATCTCCTCACATTCTTCCCATACTTTTATTATTTTCACTCTACACCAGTATACGGATGTAACCTCTAAAGTCCTTCACAAGTCCTCTAAAATAAATGGGAGCATATAAATTGGCTTAAAATAAAGATTTTCTTTTCGGTCAACATCTTTCTGCGACAGAATATATTGTTTTCCCACCCTTGATGAATATTTCTTTTCAAACGCTGAGATCGAATTATAGAATCTGACAGAAGAGGATTTTATTTCCAGTGGAATTACCTTTGTTTCCGAGGTCAGGAGAAAATCCACCTCATAACTATGGGTAGTTCCCTCCTTCTTCCAAGTATGGTAGTAGACTTTTCTGCCAGAAGCGGCTATCATCTGAGCTGCCACATTCTCATATATATAGCCGAGATTGATGTTTAACCTGTCTCTCAGAAGCTTGCTGTAAATATCAGCATGTACCTTGCTTTCATCATTGAACAGAAGCGTTACAAATAGCCCTGTATCGGCAAGAAATAACTTATAGGCTGTATCATCTCTGGTCAGGTTCAGTGAAACACCTGGATCCGTCGTATTATAAGAAGCGATAACCGTTTTGGAATCTAAGAGGTCTGCTAATCGTTCCTTATCCTTATCGGTCGTACGCTTATTCAAAGCGTTAGAAATAACATAACGTTTTTTCTCAGCACTTAACTGCCCCGGAATCGACTCGAACATTTGAGATATCCGTCCTGAGCTGTCTATCTTCCGAAAATCATCTTTATAAAGTTCTATAATCTCTCTCTTTATTCGATCAATTTCCTCAAAGCTGTCTCCATTTACATACGAGGCCACTGCCTGTGGCATCCCTCCGACTGCCATATATTTTCGAAAATCACGAACCAGTTTCCGGTTTGTCTCACCCACCGGCTTACCGGTCTTATAAATATCTCTCAGCAAAGAATACGTCTGATTACCGGTTGCCCATAGAAATTCTTCATAATCCATTGGATACATTTGGATTTTATGTTCCTCTGACGGCAGGACAATATCCTTTACATTTTTCTTTATACTGATTAGGGATCCTGTCTCGATGTAATAATACTTTCCATCAGCGACTAGATGTTTGATTGCCTGTCGCACCAAGGGTGCTTTCTGTATCTCGTCAAAAATAATTACAGATTCACCTTTATACAGAGCTACCCCCGTCTCAAGCTGCAGTCTCCTGAAAAACGTACCCAGATCGGCTAAGTCCGTAAATACATCTTCCATTCTCTTTGTAATGTTTGCAAAATCAATTTTGATGTATGATTTGAATTCATTCTTGGCAAACTCTTCCGCCACAGTCGATTTCCCGACCCGTCTTGGCCCTTCGATCATAGTAGCATATTTCGGTCCATATTTAGATTTCCATTCAACCAGTTCATCGTAAATCTTGCGTTTAAACAACCCTTCCCTCCATTTTTGAAATTTAATCAGTCAGTTATTTCAAGCTGATCATCCCATAAATAAGCGGTTATTTCAAGTTATTTTATATGGTTTATGGCAGGTATTTCAGGCAAACCTAAAATTGTGTGTAGCAGTCAAGAAAAGCAGACGCTGCTCCTAGAATGTTTGGGTGAGGCTACTGCCGATCGCCACAAGAAAAAAACCTGCAAACTCGGTAATCGTCAGGGTTTACAGGGTTTCTCGCAAACGATCACCTGGATGGATCGCTTAAGCGGTGGAAACTGCGATAGAGCAATTCTATTGTAGGCACCATCCTTTTGGCTCCAGCTTAATGATGGTTATAGACTACTGATCCAGCCATACACCCAGTACATCCGGTTACGTCCGTATCATGGTGTAAATTAAAAAAATGAAAAAAGCCAAAAGCTCATCCCCTTAGGTATCATGAAAAATCTACCAAAATCAACCCCTATCCCAAGGGGAAGAACAAATGGCTCAACTCAATATTACATTGCTTATTCCAGCTCGCCGAAACAACTTTGATGCTGAGTGATTTTGCTTGTAACTTCCGTCTTTTTTAGTTCATTATTGAACTGTTTTATTCCCTTTCTTTCCACTTTTGGGGCTTTTGGTTGTCGCTTTGACAACCGAATGACAACCGATATGTTGCATTCTCCTGTCCCTGCTCCCTTTGTGATCCGGCTAACTGCCTGCTGAGATATACTTGCAACCTCTGCCACGTCCGTCTACATTACACACTCTACCGACAGCAAACCGACATTTATACCGACATAAGATTGACGGTATAAAAACGAAAAGCGTCATGTCCCGGCAATCAGCCGATCACCTTCCATTTTCCATCTCTTTTAGACCCGTTCCGTACCAGTTTTCCCTTTTTCTGAAGACTTGCTATATTTCTTTCCACGGTTCTAGTCGTTACATTGATCTTTGCTGCCAACTCACCAGCGGTAATATCAGGCTGCACAAGCACATATTTCAATATCTGTTGCTCTGTTTTGTTTAAAAAGTCACTAGCGCTGACTGGTAAACCGACATTTTTCTTTTGTCGTTCCAGAACTTCCTGATCAAAGGGAATCGTACATTTAATATAGTTCTCATTTATATCAAATACATCCTGACCGTATTGTTTCACAATGGTTAGAATACCGTGCCCTGTATGCTCGGTCAACCCCAGAGACAAAAAAAGATTCGCATCAGCGTAGCGTTTCTTGGCCTGCTGATACCCCTCAAAAAAATGCTTTCGTCGTCAAACCGCCCGGAAGCCCTCCATGAGAAAGGATTTCCAAACGGTTGGAGAACATAGAAATCTGTGGCTCAGTGATGGTCCAGTCATTGTGTACCAGCGCATTCAGCACCGCCTCATTGACACAATCAAAGTCAAATAGGTACCGGTCGTATCTGGGACGCACACTGGTATCTGAGATACATATATTCTCCGCCTTCAGCCGGTCCTTTACCTTCATGTAAGTCGTTAGAAGGCAGCCACAGCCATAATCATTTCTCTCAGAGATGACCGATTTATCCATCCCTTGAAATTTGACGAAAAGAAACGGTGTATTGTTCCTGTCTGCCAGAAGCTCTGCAAGCAGATTGTATTCTCCGTCTGCATTGCGCAGGTTCAGATTTGTTTCAAACGATTGGTCTGCGAGATGGTGTCCCTTTTCCGCATAATATATTTTCAGTTCCCGTAATGTAAGATCCGCTGATTGCGATCTCTTTTTCAACATATATTCCGTATCCGTAAAGTTCTTTTCATATCGAATACAGATCTGCTCCGGTGACATCTCTCTGCAGGTAGTGCCAATCCGAATTGTGCACCCATTCGACGAGAAGCCATATTTCTTCTGACAATAGATATTCTTATTTCCCTTGTTGATATAGATCCAGATCAGCGTTTTCCCTGCCTCAAATTTCAGTTCGGAACGGATCTCATCCTGAGGATTCGACTCGATTTGCATCGTAATAATATCAGAGATCTTTTTCAGTGTCTCATCAATCTTCTGCACCCCCACAATCGTACCATCATCCTTTACCCCAATGATTATGGTTCCACCTGACGCATTTAGAAAGGAAACGATATCCTCGTAAAGCCCTGAAAAGAAAGCCTTTCTGTGCATCCGTATCTTGAAAATCTGTCGACATTTTCCGCCCCCGTTTCCTTGATATATAGTCTAATTAGATGTATAATAAGACTATATAAAAGGAGACCTGAAAGTGCCAATTCCGAAAGAAATCCTCGCCGTAGAACGCCCTAAGAACACAGTCGTTATCGCATATGGCAAGAACAAGGACCGGTTTGCAGTCCGTCAGCGGGTCGGCTGCAGGAACATCGATGGAAGACATCTTCCGGTCAATGGACCGACCATCGGCCACATCATCGACGACCGGTATGTTCCGATCATAAAGGAGACCACCGCTCCCGTCAGCCAGGCCAGAATCGACATGAAAGACTGGGCGGACATCATTCTCTGTGACAATGTTTTCCGCAGAATGTTGCCTGAACTCCAGAAAGTTTACTGCCAGGCTGACGCCCAGAAGCTCTACTGTAGATCCGAATCCACGTATATCAGAGTGGCCAAGGCCGGAGACTGATACGTCTGAAGCTTCTTCAGGATGTGCTCAGTTAAAACAAATGTGGTTTTGTCAGGTTTCCCCTTGACAATGGCCATTACATATCAGTTAATAGAAACATTCAAATCAGAGGGATGTAGAGCTAAGTTCGTTTTGGTTTGTAGTAATAGAAACAAATAAAAGAAACATAAATATAGTCATAGTAGTATTTTATGAAATTAGGACATATCTTGAAACAGAGAGTGAAATATATGCATTATTATAAAAATATGCTCAATATTGGTCAAATGTATAAGGGAGAAAAATTATATCATTATACAACAAGTGATGCATTAATAAATATTGTAACAAATAAAGAATTTTGGATTAGCTGAAGTGAAAAGTTTAATTCCACTCTAAAGGGGACGAAGTAGACGTTAGTCTTTCACCACTTTCCACTTAACCAGTTGTGGCTTTTTGTCTTACAGTTCATGTAGCTGACAGCCGCCGGAAAGGCAGGTGCCTACATGAGTATAACAAATGCTTTTTCGCATTTAACCCTCGAAGAACGACGCATCATCTTTACCGGCATAACAAACGGTTCCACCAAAACCGCTATTGCCCAGACGATAGGAAAGGATAAATCTACCATTGGCAAGGAAATCAAGCTCCACCGTAAGCTGACACATAAGTGCAAGATGCCTCTGGAGTGTAATCATTACAAGAGATGCGTCTTTGGACGCCAGTGTACTGTCGACTGTCCGGAGTATGATCCTTTTCACTGCTCAAGGCGCGACCGTTCCCCCGGTGCATGCAATGGCTGCTCTAACTGGAGCCACTGTAGGTTCGATAAATATCAATACTGTCCAGAAGACGCCCAGATAGATTACCGGACGACATTGATTGATTCCAGACAAGGAGTGAATCTTACCGTGCAGGAGGCAAAGGAGATGGCCGCCATCATCAAGCCGTTGCTCGGTCATGGGCAGTCCCCTACCAGATCGTTACCAATCACCCTGAGCTTGGGATTTCTGAGAAAAACTCTTTATAACTACATAGAGGGAAATGTATTCCATGAAATTGCCGGTGTCACTGTCATGGATCTCCGCCGCAAGGTATCCCGTAAAAATCCCAAAGAAAAATCTAGGGGATATAAGAAAAGGATTGACCGGAAGTATCTTCATGGCCGCACATTTAAGGACTATGGAGCAATATATTGCCGATCATCAGGATGTGTTCGTGACACAGATGGACACCGTTTACAATGACGAAACCAATGGACCGTTCATCCAGACCTTTAAATTCGTGAGTGCGGGGGTCCTTTTTGCCATCTATCAGGAACGTAAAACAGCTCTTTCCATGAAAGAAGGAATTGACTTTCTGGAGAAGATTCTTGGCCGGGATACATTCAGGAAATATGTTCACATTCTTCTGACGGATCGGGGAACTGAATTTACTGCCGCCGAATCCATGGAGACAGATGCTGATGGTGCCAGACGAACACGAGTTTTCTATTGTGACCCCATGCGTTCCGGACAGAAAGGCTCTTTGGAGAACAAACACATTGAACTGCGTTACATTCTTCCCAAAGGGACAGACCTGAACGCTCTCGGACTGACTAATCAGGATGACTTAAACCTCGTCCTGAGTCATGTGGACTCTGCTCCCGTCGAAAAGCTTGGCGGAAAGAGTCCTCTGGATGTTGCAGATTTTATGTACCATGATCTTTACGAAAAGCTGAATGCTTTCGGCATCCGAAAAATAGAAAAGGACAAGATTATTCTCAAGTCCTATCTTCTTAAAAAGTAAATGACAACAGGCGGCTGTCAGGGCGCTCCATACCGATCGCTTGAAGTGGAAATTAGTCCTACTTTTTTGAAAAACCGACTAAAGTCCGCTTCGTTGTCATGCCTGAAAAACATTTGGTCGCAGCTGACAGAGGCCTGTCATAGAAGTTAGTGTAATACTGATTTCCATTGTTGTACAACACAAAATGGCATTTACCCCTGTTCTGCAAGAGTAAACGCCACTTTCATCGACTCGGTTTTTAGAGTGGAATTAAACTTTTCACTTCAGCGAATTTTGGATTACGAAATGGGATTACCTAAATGATGTGGATGAATTAAGAGTTGCGGAAGAAGTATGTGACGCAATTTTAAGAGAAGAAAGCATAGATTTAGAAATAATAAAAGCAATAAGAAAGGAAACAAACAAAATTATACGTGAGGATCTTTCATTTTTTATTTTGTCTTTTTCCTGCGATAAGGATAGCCAATTATTGTGGTCAAATTATTCTGATTTGGATGGTCTCAATTTAGAGATTGATTTTGATAAATTTGAAAAGAAATTAAACCATATTATAAAAATGGCATGGTTTAGTTAGTTATCATTTCGAATCACAAAAAGAATGCATGAGAAGAACTTTTCATGACGAGTTGATAAATGTTGAAGATTTCGGAAAAATAAAATCCTTAAATGATATTAATAAGTTGACCGGCAAAGAATATGAGATGCTCATTAACCATATTTCAGTTATATGTGCGCTATATAGCATGTTTTTTAAAAGAGAATATTTTAAAGGCGAAAATGAATACCGATTTGTATTTAGCAGTGAGAAAAAAGATAGAATTAACTTCAGGAGCAGAAACAGACTGATAACACCTTATATCAAAAAAAAGGTAGAGGACTTAGATTTTATTACCAAAATAACGATTGGTCCAACAAATAAAATTGATATAACAACAAACGGAATAAGGGAATTATTACATCATAATGAAAGGGAGATTGAGGTAACAAAATCCGAAATACCATTACGTTTTTAAGTGATTCGAATAAGCTGACAAATCACGATTGTCGACTAGTAATATTCACAATTGATCTCTACTTCCAAAAACAAAAAAAGAGGGGCTGTCGCAATAGATGTTGCGGCAACCTTCGATTATTGATGAAAATCCGGCCATTTGAGCCGGATTTTTCCTGTTTTAGCAATGATTTCAGGAAAATTACTGAATTAAGCGCACGCTATCTAAAGACGCTCACCGAATAAGCGACATCTCCTAATTGCTGGATAGTGTCAATAATCTTTCGCAAATTTATTTCCAGCCGCCGGCGTACCATCGTTAACTGACTGCAGACTGATCTTCAACTTTACGCTGGAGTTCCAGATCAAACAGGTGATTCATGTTGAGATACCGCTTGGATCCCCACTCTGATGCTGCTACATGGCGTAGCCGGGCACGAGACCAGCATCAACGCACTTTGACCATCAGGGAAAGCTCCTATCGCTTTGGTCCGGCGCTTAATCTCTCTGTTGACCCGTTCTGTGGTATTGTTGGTCCTGATTCGGTTCCAGTGTTCGGTCGGATAGTCCATATATGTGAGCGTCTCTTCGATGCTTTCCTCTACTTTCTGGGCAGCCGCAGACAACTTCATTTCGCGCAGCTGCCTGGCTACAGAAGCAGCCTTTTCTCTAGCTGACTTTCTGCTTTCCTGAGCGTGGATGGCTTTCAGCATCATTGCGACGGTTCGCATCTTAGTTCTCGGTGTGACGGTGAACACGTTTCGGTAGAAGTGCACCGTACAGCGCTGGTAGCGGGCTTCCGGGAAGACTTCAGGGATGCTCTCGAGCATTCCCAGGCACTTGTCTCCAATGATGAGACGGACGCCTTTGAGTCCGCGCCCCTTCAACCAGACAAAGAAGTTTTTCCAGCTTTCATGATCTTCCTTCATACCTTCCGCAGCACTGAGGATCTCCCTGATAGCCTTCATTGTTTACACCAATGGCTACGAGAACAGCGACATTCTGGATTTCTCCACCCCAGCTGCGCTTAAGGTAAATGCCATCGACATAGACGTAAGGGTAATCTTCTGTAAGCGGGCGGGAACGCCATTCTTCGATGTGTTCATAGGCTTTCTTATTGAGGTTGCTGATGGTCCCCGGGGACACCTTACTTCCCCAGAGTGCTTCAGTGATGTCCTCAATACGGCGTACCGAGACCCCGGCCAGATACATCTCAATCAGGGCTTCTTCGACAGAACACTCACGGCGCTTATAGCGCTCAATGATGGCGGTCTCAAACTGAATGCCCTTAAGCTTAGGTACTTTGAGAGTCACATCACCCGAAGTGGTTGAAAAATTTCTCTCATAATGACCGGAACGGTAGCCCTTGTGGTCGCCAGAACGCTCGTATTTGTCAGCGTTCACAAGCTCATCAGCCTCGTGATCAGGCAGAGCATTGAGCGTTTCTTCGACACTGTTACGTACCAGATCTTTGAGATTATTCTTTATGAGATCCTCGTTAAGCTGTATAATGTTGTCAGACATAGATATTGTCTCCTAGGTGGATTTTGTGTGGTAACTTAATTTTACCGGCGGCAATAGACTATGTCTATTTTTGAATATTCCGGTGCGGCGGAGCCGCTATTCCGGGAAAAGTGGAAACCGCCTGTCCGGAATAGGAAACCGTCGTATTGCTTAGTTACCGGTGCGAGTTTACTCGCTTAATGTCGGATCAAGGCCGTATACCTCTCTCATAGACTTATAGTTCGTTGGGTCAGTCGGTATGATACTGATCTTATAGGCATCATGTTTGATTCTGTCGAGGATGGCCTCAGCAAGCGGACTATCATCGCCGCCGAGCTGGTCGTACCATCCGGATGAATCATACTGTGAACAGAAAATAGTTGAGGATTTCTTTCTCCTTCTGTGAAGGAGTTCCAGTATATCATGCTGCTCAGTCTCCGTAGGCTTAAGGAGAAGCCATTCATCAATGATGAGGAGAACCGGATTAGCATAACGAGCTTGAACCTTTTTATATGTTCCTTCGTTCCGAGCAACCTCCAGTTCGAGGAGGAGGTCAGGCAGACGAACATATTTGGTCTTGAAGTGTTGCTTGCAAGCTTCCAGGCCGAAGGCACACGCCATATATGTCTTTCCGCTTCCAGTCGCACCGGTAATGAACAGGTTCCTGTGTTCCGTGATGTATTCGCAAGTCGCAAGCCTGTTTATAAGCTCCCTGTTGAGTTTCCTGCCGGACGTATAGTTGATGTCAACGACAGCGGCATCTGTCTGGTCAAAACCGGCATTTGTAATAAGGCGTTTAATGCCATTGCTCTTGCGGTTACTGTACTCGATGTCAACAAGCATCCCGAAACGATCTTCAAAGGAGACATCTTTCATCTTAGGGTCATCTTTCTGGACGATAAAGGCATCTGACATGGAAGTCAGGCGCATTTCAATAAGTTTATCGATTGTGCTTTGGTTCGTCATGGTTCATTACCTCCTGTAGTAGTCAGCGCCTCTCGTAATGGCATGGCTGTTTTGTGTGGTTATTGTCCGAATACCGGCGTCATCTGTTGATACATGCCTGTCATGTCCGGCGACCAAGATGTTTTTAATGCTCTTGTAACTGGGCGATGCTGTATAGGTGAGAGCCTTTTCACAGGCTGCTTCGAGCCTGTCGACGGAATATTTATCCGCCAGCTTCAATAATCCCATACAGCTTCGATAGGACTGCTGTTCCGCGCGTTTGGAGATAAGGAGCGCATTTATAACCGTGTTTGTATTATGACCGATCCGTGCAGCCCAGTTGCGGAAACGGTCGCCATTCCACTCCAGATACTTCTGGTGGTCTTCCGGCATATGCTCCGTGACGGTACTGTACTGCCCCTTGCGACCGCGGAGGCGGCGGTGGGAGGCGATGCGGTTTTTGTTGTAAAAAATTTCAATAGTTGTTTCGGTTACCCGCACATCCACTTTGCGTCTTATGTATTCGTAAGGAACGGAATATAGCATTCCATCGACGGATATGTGATAATTGAACTGGACGGTGGCAGTTTTCCACTCCGCCAGTTCATAAGGGGCATCCGGAAGTTTGGCCAGTAATGGCAGTTCTTCGTCGCGGAAGATTTCATACCGGCTGCCTTCTTTCTTTTGAAAAGGTTTATGGCTGAATTCTTCCAGTTTCTTCTTGATAGCAGCATTTAATTCCGGTAGGGAAAAGAATTGCTCGTTCCTGAGGGCTGCGGTTATCCATGTGGATATGTTGCCCACAGTTCCCTCAGCATTGGGTTTATCCTTGGGAGAACGAACCCTTGCCGGAATGATTGCCGTATTATAGTGCTCGGCCATCTCTTGATACACAGTATTAATCCGCTGATCATTCCAATTTTTGTTGTGGATAACGGCAGTCTTGCAGTTGTCGGGTACTAGGATTCGCGTGACACCGCCAAAATAATCGTACATATGTATATGCGCGGTTATCCACGAACCCTGTTTCTCGTCAAGGAATGCTTCAACGTAAGGATACTGGCTGTACGTAAGTACGCCGACAAAGATGAACGCTGGTGTGATTTCGCCGGTATCCGGATCAATGATTGCTGCCGGATCCCCGGCCCAGTCGACCTCTATCTGCTCTCCGGGCTTGCGGCTTATATGCATGGTAGCGCGACGTTTCTGCTCATCCTGCTGGATGTAATAGCAGAATTGAGAGTACATGAGAGGATTTTCACCGGAAAGGCGACATTCCTCCAGATACTCAGTCCAAAGCAGCTTCTTGTTTACGCCGTTTTTGAGTAATTCCTTACGGACATACTCATAGTTCGGCATACACCTCTTAGAGGCATCGGCCTGTTCCCTCTTTCCGGGGAACAAGAGTCCTTCAAGGAAAGCGTCTGTATATGACGCCGGAAGAGGCCATGAGATATTTTTCTCGCTGGCGGCCTTAAGGACTTTGTTAACAGTTTTCTTTGAGACACCACAGCTAAACGCAATCTTCTGCTGGCTCAGTTTCAGCTCAGGTTGCACTGTGCCGGATAATCTCACGGTACTGGTCATGATAGTGACCTCCTTATAATGAATTTACGCTGTAAAAAGCGCATGAATTCATTATAGGGTAGAGTTCCAAAGACGATGCGGTTTCTAGCTCTGGAATCACTGGTTCTTGATCTCCGGAATGGCGGTTTCCATCATACCGGAATCACCGGTTTCCATGGTCGGACAGGCGGTGTAAAACCGTCCGGAATACTCAATTTTT
>BNJS01000684.1_pt1 | contig 79941 bp, 106 predicted proteins | sample 8540461 | NCBI WGS metagenome assembly BNJS01 (sample SAMD00202454, study PRJDB9452) | human saliva metagenome | isolation source: human saliva | place: Japan
TTTATAAAAATTTGTATGGTTCTAAAAATTTAGGACTGATGAGAAGGGTCATGAGCTTAAAAGCTCATGATTCCTTTAAAAATAGATATTAAATAAATAATTTTTGGATTGAAATTAGATAGTTAAACATTGTAAAATCAAATTTTTAGTTCTTGAATTTTATCTTGTCAAGAAATTATATATTATTATCGATAAATTTAGCTATTGTAATATTATTGTCCAGTTTTAAGCAGCCATATTATCATAGTCTATTGGTTCTTTTAACATTTCTATCAGTATTAGAATATCCAAGGTTAAATACGATTAGAATCCTAGCTTTAAGACTGAAGAAATTTCTATAACCATACCTGTACGCTTTATATTTTTAATCTTATTAATGATACCTTCTATTGGTCCATTAGATAGATTGTATCTTAATGAGTTTTCAATATATGATTTATTATTAATAAATGTTTTAAAAGTGGTGAGAATTCTTCAGCGATAGTATCTCTATTTGATCTAATAATATCAAAGAATCCCTTATAATTACGTGCGTCAAATGCATCAAAAAGCATTTGAGTCGTATAGTATGCATCCCTTAATACTTCATCTTGATTAATAAAGATGTTTCACTCATTTCTCTACTTGTAATCCATTGTTTAAAAATAATCTTTTTCCGTAATCATCAATGAAATCTCATCTTCACGCTTTAATAGTAGTTTCCAATATGTTTTTGAATTGATTATAAATTTGATCTTTTTCTTTAATTTTATCTTTAGTATCATCTTTTTGAAATAGTATTAAATCTTTTCATAATACGTATTCTAAGATTATTTAATGAATTATTTAAGGCTTGTATTATATGAAATCTATCAATAGTTACAGTAGCATTAGGGAAGATATCTTTTAATCATAGCCATATTTCCTGCATTCATATCTGTACAGATCGTTTTTACTTTTAAACGTTCTTTTAATGAATACCTAGATTTAAAAATGATTTACTATAGTAACTTTTCTATAGATTTGTAAGTATATCAGATTACTTTGTGAGTTAATGCATCACAATAAATAAAACTTAAATGACCTTCTACATCATTAGTTGATCTAAATTCATCAAGACATAAGTATTCAGGTAATTTAGAAGATGGTCTTCTAGTTTCTGATTCAAACAATTCTTTTTGAATATTATATACTGTCATATCGCTTATATTACATTCTCTAGCGATAGATTTTCTAGATGTTTCTAGTGTTAATCGGTATATCACTTCTCGTTTTTAATTCAAGTGAGATAGTAGATTTTTCCTTTAGTTATAGATGTTTCAGCTGCAGAGTATTGATTACAATTTCTACAGTAATAACGTTGTTATCTAAGTGAAGATATGTATTCGAACCTCCACATTTTTTGTAGTTTAATGTGGCTAGTTTTACATCCATTTTTAATAACTTTAGGGATTGCATTTTAGTACCACACTTTTCACACATATGATGTTTGTATTCAAGTTTGGCATAAACGATTTTAAATAATACTTTAGGAGGAGAGGACTATCTTCATGTTTTGAACAAATCACCTCTTCAACTCCATTAATTTTAATATTATTATCGATTACCCTAGTAATTTTTTATATCTATACTATAATTATTCATGACACAAATATTCCTTTCTTTTAGTTTTGGTCGATTAAATTATAATGGATATTGTGTTTTTTCTATACTTTTTCACTTTTTGTATATAATTTAATCGGACTGATTTTTTTCCATCAGTCCGATTTTTCGATGAAAACCAAATTTATTATTATCAAGAATAATTCTTTTAAAATTCAAAAAGAAAGTAATTTAAAAAAATATTTGATAATACAAATAGATCTTTAGATCACTCTTTAATATAGTTTATTTAATTATTTCTTTTTAAACTTGTCTAATATTTACAAAAATCAGTTGGAGGAACATTATCTTTTTCCTAAATCAGGTTGACCAGCCGTTATTAAAATTAGATCTCCCTCTTTTCTAAGCCAGATTCCTTAGCAAACTTGGGGTGTCTAAACTTAGCATTTCTTCGATTGATAAAGTTTTTCTTCAATAAATGTTGTAACACCACGTGTTAATGCTAATTTTCTAGCTTTTTTTCTTCTAGATGGAACTACAGCCAAAATTTGAACTTTTTGGTCTATATCTTGCTATAAACTTGCAGTTGTCCCTGATTTCGTGTAAGTTACAATATTATTGACATCAACAGAATCAAGTAGATATTTAGTTGATAATGAGATTGCATGTGCAATATCCATTTGACGATTTTTATAGTCTGATGAACGATTACCTTTCACCTTATCTTGAGTTTCAATATAAGTAATAATTTTTATCAACTGTTTCTAACGCTTCTTTTGGATAACTTCCTATCGCAGTTTCTTCAATTAACATAATTGCATCAACACCATCTATTACTGCGTTCGCTACGTCAGATACTTCGGCACGCGTTGGTCTAGGGTTGTAAATCATAGAATGTAACATTTGAGTTGTTAATATAACTTCCTTTATAGCTGTATTAGCTTTTCTAATAATTTCTTTTTGAATTCCTGGTAAAATCTTGGTAAGGTAGTTCCATTCTCAATTCATCCCTAATAATCATAATTGAATCTGCAAATTGAATTATTTCATCGATATTCTCGTATGCTTCTTTACAGTCTATTTTTACAATTAATCTAATATCTTTTTCCCATTAGCTTGAAGTATACTTTTTACTTTTCTAATTTCATCAAAATTACTAACAAATGGACATGCAACAAAATCAACATCATTTGACAAAGCAAAGTGAACATTATCTTCTTCAATTTTAATAAGTTTATATTGCTTTCTGCATAAATGTGATCTAAATCATAGATTATCGCAGTATTTTATCTCAGTTTTTCTCTTAGTTCTTTAATTTTGTTAATTCTACTTACACATTCTTCCGGACTACATACTATGCATATCAACTAATACAGCGTCCACCCATTAGCTTCCAATCTCCTCTAATAGTTCTTCCGTACTATTTCCTAAAGTTGCTATAATTTTTGCCTTTCTAGTCATAACATACCTACCTCATCTTAAAAACGTTTTCTTTTTAAAATTATTATAACACATTAAATTATTATTTTTCTAGACAGTTTTATAAATTTATAATCTTTTAACACCTATTTCTCTTTCATGACTCATTTCTCTATTAAAACTATAATTTATTATCTTTTTAATATCATAAAAACGTTTATTTTCCAGCTATACTCGTTCTTTAGAATCATTAATAAAATTTTTCAATTCTACATATTATAATAGAAAACTATACATTAATATGTACAGTTTCTCTATACTATATTTCAATTAAACAATAATTCAACACTTAAATTATAATTTTCTTTTTTAGGTGCTGCTACTCAGATTCAAGATAATCTAAAAATTCACCAAATAAGTTTTTCCATCTCTGCATATGAATTTAAGGTATTTAATTCTTTTTAACTTTGCTCCACCTTTAATACCTTTCATAGTAATAAGCATGTTTTCTCATTTTCATGTACAGCAACTTTCTCAGGCTTAATTTCCATATAAGTCTTCTTAAGTGCAATAAACATACATCAATTTTTTCTCTTGGTGTTGGTTCTTCTGTTAACTCACCAGTTTCTAAATATTTAACTGTACGATATAACATCCATGGATTTCCTAAAGCTGCACGTCCAATCATAACTGCATCACAGTTAGTATCATCTAACATCTTTTTAGCTAATTCGGGTGTGGTTACATCACCATTACTATACAGGAATTTTTAAGTTCTTTTTACATCTGAATAACATCCCAGTTAGCTTTTCCACTATACATCTGAACTTTTGTTCTACCGTGGATATGCAGTGCACTAGCTCCAGCACGTTCAGCATTTCTTGCATTATCCATTATATAAATGTGTTCATCATCCCCATCCCATACGCATTTTTACAGTTACAGGTTTAGATACTGAATCTACAAGACGGGCAATTACCTCGTATACTTTATCTGGATCAAGGAGTAATTTACTACCAGCATCTACTTTGGTAATTTTTGGAACTGGACCTCCCATATTTAAGTCAATAATATCTGCTTCTGTATTTTTGTCAACGTACTTCGCAGCTTCAACTAAAGTATCGATCTCACCAAATATTTGTAAACTTGGACGCTCCTTGGATCGATATATAACATATTCATCGTCTTCTTATTATTAAATAAAGATTGCTTTATCACTAACCATTTCAGCACAAACTAATCCGCTCGAATTCTTTAGCTGTTAAACAGGAATACAGCATTACATACACCTGCCATAGGAGCTAAGACTACTCTATTCAGTATTTCAATTTCTCTAATTTTAAACATCTTCTATCCTTTCATTTTACAATTTTTCTTTATACAAACTAATTTTTCTGTTATTTTTGTCCTAATGATTGCTTTATACTCTTACCATCCAATATCTATATCTCCATACATCTCTACTAATGGAGCTAGTACGAAATTTCTTTCATGAATATATTTATGAGGTACAATCAATTTATCATCATTAAAAACCAAATTATTATATGTGATTATATCGATATCTATCGTTCTATTTCCCCAGTGCTCTTTTCTAATGCGACCAAGTTCTAATTCTATCTTTTTGAATAGTATCTAGTAGTTCATGGACTTCTATCAAGTCTCTATTTTCCTATCACATATTTAGAAAGTTTTTGATCATTTCTCCCACCCCATGCAGGTGTTTCATAGACACTGCTTAGTTTTTTAATTTTAAGATTACTCCTTCTATTTTTCTTAAAAGCATCTTTTAAATATTGCTCCCGTGGCTCTGTATTGGTTCCTAATGCTAGTATAGTCATTATAATCCAAACTCCTCACGTGTTGTTTCTACAACTACTCCACATTGTTCAAAATGATATTTTATAGTGCAGCTGGTTTGTTAATTTTCTAACACATTTTCAATTTGAGAAACTTTTTCAAAAATATTTTTCTAAAATTTCTCAGCTAAAGCGCTCTAATAAATTATACGTATTTGAAGTTGCAGTCCCTACTACTACATCTGCAATATCAGCATAACTTATGCTGTCTGTCATCTCATCACCTAAACAACGCCTTCTTATAATCAAGCTCACACTCAATACTAAAAATAAATTTCTGACCTAATCTATTTTTCTTCTTCAAATAACCCATGATTAGCAAATACCTCAAGATTATTTATAAATAATTTTCGTCTTCATAGATTAATATACCTCTCAATCATTATTTTGCTTAACTATAAAATTTTCACACATTTCATCTTATTTTCTCTAATGATTATAGCTTACATATCAATAAAAACGACTTAAAATTATGATTTAATAAAAATCTCTTTTTAAAGCCGTTTAAAGTAAAAATTAATGTTTTCTTAGTATTTTTACTGTAAAATTTAAATATTTTTAATTAGTTTTATTTCTTTTTCTTCCTAAAATGAATAGCAACTGCACTTAATCCAGCAAATAAAAGTGAACTAGAGAAATTTAATCCAGTTTTGGAAGAACATTTTTCCTGAGAAGTTTTTCTCCTTTATTTGTTTCCTCTAGCTTTAGCTTGTTCAGTTTTCTTCCTTAACTTCTTTTTGAACCTTCTACTTCTTGTTTTGTATCAGAGTTTCATTTTTCTGAAGATTTAGCGTCAGAAGCTGGGGCGATTCAGGAGTAGTTGATACTTCTCTTCTTATGAGTCAATGTTGTACAACTACTGGATCGTGGTCAGAAGCTCGTCCATGTTCTTCCATGAATGAAGCATTAATATGAACTGGAGAGAAGACTGCTTTATCTTTTATGTTTTAGAAATTAAAATATTGTCTACAAACTTTGGTTACTTCCACGGTAGAAGTATGAGTATCTGTCTACGCTTCATGTTCAAAGCCATTAAGTTAACAAGTTCATTTCCTACGATTGTTTTCACACTATCTGAAAATTCAAAGTCATTGAAGTCTCCTGTAAGAACAAATTTAAGTTTGGATTTTGGCGTAATCCTTCTTTAATGAGGCATTTAGAATTTTAGCCTCTTCAATGCATTTTTGCTTTTGTATTTTCTACTAGTGGTTGAGTTAGAACCATGAGATTGCATCATCACCTAATTTTGATTTTAGAGTGGTTTTGCAATTACTACTATTCTTTCACCTTTAAATTCAAATTCAGCTGCTAATGATTTTCTAACTTTCTCGAAATGAACACTTGTAGGATCCCGATTCTAGCTGGGTTTTCTCAAAGGTGTCCATTTACAAAAGCGTGCAGCTCCTCCTTTCCACCTTTTTCTTTACCAATTAGGGTTACTCTCTTGGGATTATATAAATAAGCTACCCTAATGTTGAGTACCTGGTTTTTCCACCATCTTTTCCATCAACTGGAGCTATTTCTGTATATTTATAATCTGGTCCACCAAGACTCTTAATTCTTTGAGCTAATTTTTCTCACTCTTAACTCCATCAACAGTTCCATCATTTACTCCACCATTGTTACTCTTGAACTTCGTTAGAGTAATAATATCTGGACTGTGAACTTCATGATAAATGATGTAATCTTATCAACTTTTTCCTCTGGTGTTTCATCATGACCTTTGTTGTTTGCTGAGAAATTTTCAATATGAAAGCCAATTGTTAATTTATCTTCGAAGGATAGAAATTTTAGACACTTCACGTTTTAATCCTCCATCTTGAATTGCTGGTACACTAGTTGGATCGATTTTATATGTTTTATTTTTATAAGTAACTACCCCAGTAATATTTTCATTAAAGTAATCTTTTGCTTTTTGCTACAAATTTATTTCCTACTGTAATAGGTAGTACTTCTGTATTTTGTACACCTGGGCGTAGAGTAGCTCCACCGATGTTGTGCAAGTTTTTGACCTTGTAGTCACCTGGTAATACATAAATATCACCTTTATGTTGTGGGACCAGTAACTTTTGGTTTGGTTGCTTTCACGCATTTCCCTCCAAACTTTCCCAGTAATCTAAAGCTTCAGTTTCTGGATTATATTTAGTTGGTGTATTATCAACTATGTCTTTAGGCATTTTCCAGAGATATTTAACGCTTTTGGCAAATCTGCTTTTCTAATTTTGATTATAGTAGCATTAATAATTTTGAGTAACAGTTAAACTACCAGCTGGTTTCTTAAAAAGTTTGTCCTGGTCTTACAGAATATTCTTCCATATAACCTTCTTTAACAGTTCCTTGAACTTTTAATAAATCCCCTGATTCTGCTTTCTCTTCTGAAGCAACATATACTGCATCAGAAGTTTTTGGATTGTTATCTGATACTTTTGTCTTGAACATAGAATCCTGTTTTGTATCAGTCTTGAGTTACAACAACATTGTTGATTACTACTTCTTTTTCCAACTAAAAAGGACTTTCATGGCTTTCACCTTGCTTCCCCTATGTGCTTCTTTTGGAGCAGTAGCTTGAGGACTTGTTGCAGTCATTTCCCTGCTGCTGCTTCACTTTCACCAGTTGTAGTCGCTGGTGCAACTACTTCTGTTTTTCACCTCAGCTGCAGAAACTTCATTTGCTTCAGCTGATAAATAAAATAACTACTCCTCCCTAACACCACTTGCTAATAATATAGATAATTTGTATTTTTCACAATATGAACTCCTTGTATATAGTTTTATACTAATTGTTACTATTAATCTAGAGAATAAGCAATATCAATTGTTCCGCTTTCAGGTACAACTCAATAAAACAGTACTTCCTAAACTTTTGCTTTTTATTGGGTTGTACCCTCATTAATATTCTCTATAAAATTTTATTTTTGATATTCTATAGCTTATTAAATCTCTTTTTAAACATAACAAAGTACAAATGATATAATAACTATCCTATAATCCTAGAAATACTAACCATGTGTTTTCTATTCCAACTTTATCAGTCAGTACTCCATTAACTGATAATAGTATTGCTACAATAACAGATTCAAAAGTATAAAATATTGAAACTATAGTCGTTCTATTATCATCATTTTTCACTAAATGTTTATGCATAAATACGATTCCTGTAATTACTCATTAAAGTGAAAAATACAATATATAAGCATAGATATAGTACAAGTTAGCAAATACATTTTGAATAAAAAATAAACATTAATAACATTCAATATTTACAACTACAAAAGAAATACAAAATCGTAGCTTTGATAATTTATTTGATAATTTTCATATATAAGACTTCCTAACATTCCACTAATAGAAATACCAACTAAATATAACCAATTATATTAGAGTCAAACTTTTCAAATACCGCTTGCCATTGATTAGATGGTCCAAGATCACAAGATAGAAGGAATAACGAAAAGTATCATAAAGATACACTACTTTTCACATATGAGTGTTTCTGCTTTTTAACGAGTTTTTACTGTTACAAATGAATCTTTTAATTTCTCAATTGATACTTTTCTGTGTAACTTCTAAGTTTTTCATAAATAAAAAGTGTAATAAACAACGAAATAATAAAAACTATCATACTTAATATTATCGACAAACTTTTATAATAAACATACACATATTTAGCACTATAAGCCTACAATTGCTGGGAAAAATAATGCATACAATGAATTTTCTAGAAAAAGAATTTTATCTATATTTTGTCTCTTCATTATTTTTATTGCTTACATTTACTAACCAACTTGTTAGTGTTCGAGACTGAAACGATTCTGCAACTGCAGATAAAATCATGAAAATATACAGTAAAAATTAAACTATTACTAAGTAATAAAGATTAAAGCCTATAACCCTAAAACTGAACTAAAAAGAATACTATTTTTGCTCCGATATTGTCAGTTATTGCTCCACAAGGAAGTTCTGTCATAAAAGAAACCAGCAAAAATCGATAAATACAAACCTACTTCTGCGAAAAGAAAACATCGCTGATAATAAGAAAATATATAAAATTGGATTGAAAAATGATAGTGCCGTTGTGGATAAAATGCTATACAAATAATAAAACTTTGTATTATTCATCTTTTCTCTCCTACAATTTTTGATATTCTTCCATAATTATCTCTTTCTAAAAACTTATAATCGACCGAGATATCTACGAACAAGAGAATAATCTGGATAAATTTCTTTGATTACTTCATTTAATTCTTTCTCTGTAAACTCTAGTGATTTTTCTTTCAACATTTCTAAAACTATTTGAAGTACAGGTATCTTATCTGGGTATTAGTCATCAATTTATCATTTTTAAAATATTTTATTTTTACTTCTTCCATAGCTTGCTTCCTCTTTAAATTTAAATATATATATTATATATACCATATAAAATACAAGTATAAAATTAACCTCTAACACAGTTGGTACTATGTTAGAGGGTTTTTGCAATCTAGTTTACTATTTGTTTCTATTGCCCTAAAGACAAAAACATCTTCAGCTTCTCTTTCTTCTTTCTTAGATCCTTCTGCTCAAAAATGAAATTTTATTAACTATAATCTTAATTCTATAGTGGGTCACTCCGTCTTTATCTTTATAAACATTGATTGTTTAAAGTACCTACTATATTAAACAAACTTCCTTTTTCACAGTATTTGGCTGTATTTTCTGCGATTTTACCAAAAAGCAGTAAATTCGAAAAATTCAGTATCATAGTTCCCTTCTTTATTCTTAAAATCAGACTGAACTGCAATAGTAGCTTTAATATAACTTACTTTTTATCACTTTCTTTTTAATTCTGGTTTTTACTAATCTTCCTATTAAAAATTACTTGATTTAACATAGTTTATCCTCCCCTTAAAAATAGTAATCTAGTGCTATAAAAAGCATTAGGAAGATTATCTTAGTCTTGTTGATTGATTAAAAGTACAAAAACTTCTCCATCTTTTAGAAATTCAACATTAATATAATTATCACCATCAAAATGTAATGCCTTACCTGGTTCTACGATATGAATTTCCTCATCATTTAAAAATACTTTAACTTCACCTTTGACACAAGTGAATACTACTAAAGCTTCTGGATGATTGTGTTTAGGAATAACATCACCTTGTTTCCCTACTTTTTACTAATTTAAATCCTATCATGTTTTTAATGACCTGCTTCTTCAAAAATTATTCTACACTCATATTAATTCTCCTTTATTTAAAAATATTTTATCATCTATTACGCTTACACTCTTATTATAGAGACTTTTTGTTAACAAAACAAATAAAATTCATATCTTTTTCCAATTTTAAAACTACTCCCATCTTAATAAACTGTGATCTATTCTCTCTCTTAAATCATTTTTATTATTTTTTAACGTATTTAAAAATCCCTTCATCATCTACAAGTCCAGATACAGTGAGTAAAGGTAAGTTTATCATGAGACTATTAACAAATGCTTAAAAGCCAGCTTCTTCAAATAATGATATGCCAATTTTCTTTTCGGTAACGGAGAAACATTCATATTAATTGCATCAGAACAGTGTCTTTCTCGTTTCTTCATAATTATTTAACAACAGTATATCATGAGTCAAGTAATCCTCCTGATTTTAATACTCTATATATTCATTTAAGGCTTTAGATTTACTCGTATCACTAAACATAGTTAACAAGCTTCATTTATAATATAATCAAAACTATTATCAGGAGAACGTTAAAGTGAAAATGCATCCGCCCTCATAAACTCAATATTCTTTAGATTGTTCCTTACAACTTCAGAGTTGTGCTTCTAAATAGATTCTTTATCTACGTCTATTCCTATAAAAGGTAGTCTTAGGATATCGTTTGGCTAAAGATATTAGATTTGTTCCTCTGTTGCATGCAACTTCTAAGACACGATTCCTAGCTTCAAACTTTATATGTGCAGTGAAAAATCAGTTCCTTTCACCCTCAGGTCTTAATCTAGTTTTACCTAGTTTTTAAAAATTTGCCATTCTTTTGTCATAATAACCCTCCGCGTTTTATATTATGCTTTCATTGTACAATAAGATAAAATAAAAATCCAGGGAACAATCGATAATAACTATCGATTATTTCTGGATTTTCAGTCTCTCAATTCTACTATTGGAATAACTCAAAAACATGGAATCATTCAATCGATGTCTAGAGGAAATTGTTATGATAATAGTATCATGGAATCATTTTTGGAAGAATGAAGACGGAGATATATTATGGTTATGAAAAATTATATGTCATTTGAAGAAATTTAGTAAAGCTGTAGATGAGTATATAGATTATTACAATAACAAGGAATTCAATCAAAAACAAAATGGATGCCACCTGTACAATACAGGATAACATCCACTTGTCTAAACTAAATATATATGTGTCCAGAATTTTGGGTACATATCAAAAGTCGATTTGTCAAGTCACCCCGCACAGTTTATTAGATATCTAAAAGCTTTTATAAAGCGAATTTAGAATATCAATAAACCTCTGCGTCTATGAGTTCTCTTATACACTTTATTAAATTTTAGGAATTTTGAGGTCAGTCCCATTTTCTAAAAATCCTTATATGTATATGTTCCTTGTTCCTTATTCTCTGTTACCAAAAGCGAACAATTTTCTCTACCTAATACACTAACTTCGATTGGACTATATTTTTAGCTTTTCCTTTTTAATACAAGTTTGAAGAATTGGAGATACTTTCATAAATAATTCTTCTAAAACCTATTATCAGAACGTTTACTTATAGAAGAGAGTGGCTGAAATATTCTAAGAACTCCTAGATTCGTTATTTTAATTTATCTTCTAACTCTCCCTTTTAATGAATTATAGAAGTTTTTCGATTTACTATAGCACCAATTGCAGAAACTTCATTAAAAACTCTTACTTTACCTTCACATAGTTTAGAAAAATTAACTGTATAATCTACTATCTTTCTTTGATTTTCTTTTTGATGATACAATTTTTATCGTTGTTCCAAGACTTGCAAATATATCTGCATCTTCTAGGATACTTGTATCAAAATTAATATTTTCAAAGTCTATGATTATCTTTGTCAACCTACTGTCATCAGGTAATTTATTAATAGAACTTCTTCCTAAAAATATAAATTCTATCATAATATTCACCACTTAATATTTCATTTGAAATTTCTCTACCTACTGCCCAGTATTACAATAATTACCGCTGTTTTCTCCATTTATCTCACCTCTAGAAAATAATGATATTAAAGCTAGGATTGGTAATCCACCTTGCTTTAGAATGATTTTTATCACTAGTTAATCCACCATAAATCGCTACAAGAATAATGTAAATTAATAACATTCCTACTATTTCTTTAGGATTCTTCGAGGAAAAATGTTCCATAAAAAGTCCAGCTCCGATTAACCCATTATACACACCTTGATTTTTAAATAATGTATTCAAACTAGGTCTTTGTAATTCTTCCTTTTGCAATATTAAACACTCTACTTGTACTATCTGAATCTGTAGAAAATGTCTCTAAATACATAATATAGAAAAACAATACTGCTACTAACATTGTTAAAATTATTGTAATTATACTCATCCTGATACCTCTTTTTAAATTAAATTATTGTTAAACTTTTTAGTAGTACTATCAACTGTGAGATCTTCATCAGTAAATTCCTTCGATTATCTGACTAGTATCGAGTTTCTTCAGTACATTTGTTTTATTTTGTTTTTGATGTTTCTGTAATTCTTACATACACCTCTCTATTATATAGCTTTATTGCGACTCCACATATCCTGCTTTTTCTAATTTATTTATATGCCTTGATTATTGCTGCATCTATCTCTAGAATATTAGATAGCTGTTTGAGGTGTAGCTACATCGACTTCATATAAAGTATTTAATAATTTGAAATCTTGTTGAACTTATTCCTAATCTTTCCTCAAAAATGTAAGCAATCTTTCTCTCTAATACTCTTTCAAATCATGTAGCAAATTCACATATTCTTTACATCCATTTACATAACCACCCTTTTGTTGACAAGTCAATTATCTACTTATTATATAAATTTATAATTGATTTGTCAATTGTAAAACTTTGTAAGGTATTTTCTGACATATGCTATAGGTATTTTCTAAAGAGAAAAACTTTATAAAATGCATTTACAAGGTTTCTTGCTATATATAATATTTTTATAAGTTAACTATAAAAAGTAAACTATTTATTAAAAGATTGACGTCAAAACTTCTAATAAAATAATTAAAATTTAATTTAGTCCATTATTGATAAAGGAGGAATTTTTATGTTCTCATTTTTAAAAGCTTCAGCGCCAAGACCGAGAATCGATAGTTCTCGCACTGATGCTGAATATAAAAAACTTCGATGGCAAGTATTCTCAGGAGTATTTATTGGATATGCAGCATACTATCTAATTAGAAAAAACTTCTCACTTGCTATCCCTTATTTAATTGATCGATACAGTTACTCTAAAGCTGACTTAGGGAAAGTTCCTTGCTCTTTCTTTGGCTTATGGTTTCAGTAAATTCATCATGGGTAACGTTTCAGATAGAAGTAATCCTAAGTACTTTATTACTATTGGTTTAGTTGCTTCTGCTGCTGTCAGCTTAATTTTCGGTCTTGTTCCTGCAGTGCTTTCTTCCATTAACATTAATGATTTTCTTATCAGCACTAACGGATGGTTTCAAGGTATGGGATACCTGGTGCTAAAACAATGACTAACTGGTTCTCTAGCTTCTGAGGCGTGGTGCCTGGTGGAGTTGGTGGAATGTTTCTCACAACCTTGGTGGTGGATTAATCAGCCCTCTTGCTCTTTTAGGACTTTTCAGTTTTTGGTGCTGGCAATCATTATTCTACTTACCAGCGACTATTGCTATTATCTTAGCAATTATTATGTTCTATCTAATGAAGATACTCCAGAGTCTGAGGGTTTACCTCCTGTCAGACGAATGGAAAGGTTGATTGTAGAAAAAGTTGAATCTGCTCACATTATCAGCAAAAGATATCTTCTTTAAATCCATCATCAGCAATAAGTTCTTATGAAAGCTATCGCAGTCCGTCTAACGTATTCGTATACTTTGTGCGTTACGGAATTATCGACTGAACTTTCTACTGCAAAAGTAAAACACTTCTCTGTTGACAAACAAAGTTGGGGAACACTTCTTATATGAATATGCTGGTATCTTCGGTATGCTAACTAGTGGATACTTAAGTGATAAAGTGTTTAAAGGACACCGTGCTCCTCCTATGTTATTATTCTTAACTGGAGTTCTTGTAGCTGTGTTCATTTACTGGAAAAACCCTCCAGGAAACCCATTAGTAGATAATATCTGTCTTGTAGCTATCGGATTCTTAATCTATGGACCTGTTATGATGATTGGTCTTCAAACGCAGACTTAGTTCACGTGTTGCTACAGGTACTGCAACTGGTCTTACTGGTTTTATTCGAGTTTACCTACTTGGATCGACAAGCGCTGGTTACGTTATGGGTAAACTTGTTGATGTCTTTGGATGGAATGGTGGTTTCTACGCATTAATCGTTTCTTGCGTATTAGCATTTTGTATTCATCTCACTAACACTATTCACATCTAAACAGTTAGAAAATTAATTAATAAAAATATCTCTATCAGATAAGATTTTTAATCCTCCTGAGCCTGTGAGTCTGTAAAAATAACCCTTCCTATGTTAAACTGAAATTAACTAGGGGAGGGTATAACAAGAAGAAAAGAGATCCAAAAACAAGAATTAATAAAACAATTAGTATCAGAATACGGGTAGAAAGCATAGCCGATATACAAAATGCCTTAAAAGATTTACTAGGAGGTACGATAGAAGAACTACTACAAGCAGAAATAAATAATCACTTAGGGTATGAGAAGTATGGACATGGTGACAAAGAAAACTATAGAAACGGATATAAAGAGTTCAAAAAGTAATTATGGCGACCTAGAAATAGCTGTTCCACAAGATAGAAATTCTACATTTGAACCAATGATAGTTCCAAAAGAAAAAGATATCTCAGAAATAGAAAACAAAATAATAGGTCTATATGCCTTAGGAATGACCACAAGGGATATTGCACAAGAGATAAAAGAACTGTATGGATGTGAGATATCAGAAGGACTAGTATCAGACATTACCGATAAAATAATTCCAAAAATAGAAGAATGGAAAACAAGAACGCTAGATGAAGTCTATGCAGTAATTTATATAGATGCAGTACACTTTAGTGTGAAAGAAAATGGAATTGTAGGCAAAAAAGCTGTCTATATCACATTAGGAGTGAACCCAGAAGGTAAGAAAGACATATTATCGATGTATATAGGAACAAATGAAAGTGCAAAAACATGGTTATCTCTATTTAACGACCTTAAAAATCGAGGGTAAAAAGACATACTAGTAATGTGTGCAGATGAAGCTTAACAGGAATAAAAAGAAGCTATAGCTGCAGCATTTCAAAAACAGAATACCAAAGATGTATAGTGCACATGATAAGAAATACAACAAAATTTGTAGCGACAAAAGACTATAAAGAGTTGTGTGCAGACCTAAAAACAATATACAATGCACCAACAGAAGAACAACCCAAAACAACCTAGATATAGTAGCGGATAAATGGGAAAGTAAATATCCAAAACTAATGAGTAGCTGGTATTCGAGAATGGGATGCAATAACACCTATATTTAAATTTAGTGTAAGTAAGAACAGTAATATACACAACAAATGCAGTAGAAAGTGTAAATTCAAGATTAAGAAGCATGAATAAGAGACGATCAGTTTTTCGAATAAAGTATCATTAGAAAAAGCGTTATATCTAGCTATAGAAAAGAATTGTAAAAATGGACAGGAGCTATAAAAGTTGAGACAAATATATGGAGAGTTAAGAATAATGTATGAGGATAGGATATAAATAAAATAAAAGCAGCTTTAATTCTCTTGGCGAGTCTAGATTTTACGTCTTTGCTTGTCAAGGACAAAGGGCGTGCCTACTGAAAAATCCTTGACAAGTAAGCCTTAAAAATCTAAAATAGACTCTAGAGAATGAAAGCCACTAAAGTAATTAAATCTATAAAATTAAATATTATAAACTAGTAAATTTTTGGTTAACATAAAGAATTTACAGAGTTTTATTCACCTCCCTCCTCCCTATTCTGAGTTGAGATATCTTTTAAACGATAATATTTATAAGATAAGGTTATTTTTAAATATTCCACTAATTCACTTCTAGTATTTGTTTTTCCATAAGACGTTTTTGTATGTATCCACGGTTTTAACACTTAAAACAATTTCTCTCAATATCTGTCAGAGTATACCCTTCAACTATGTATCTCCCTACTTCTTTTTCTCGTTCACTAAGTTCTATTTCTTTATCTTCTTTAAATAGTTCATAGAAAATTTTTGCATACTTATCATTTAAGTATATTTCGTCTTTTTACTATAACTTTATCAATTGCTTGCAGATTTCTTCACTGAGCAGTACTTTTGTTACATGCTTGAAGCACCTAGTCTCAAAGCTATATATATGATTTATCTTCCTTGCATACTAAGAATAATCACTTTAGTATCAAGTTTTTCTCTTTTATAATTTCTAATATATCGTATCCACTTCCATCAGGCAATGAAATATCACAAATAAATAAATATATATATTATCCTTAATCTAAAAATTCAGTTTTACTTGCACAATCATCAATAACACTAATTTTTCCATCATCTTCTAAAAAGTACTTTTATAGCAATTTTTATTAATTTATGGTCATCAATCAATAATATCTTCATCAGCTTTCTCCTCTATCACTTCAGTCTTAAATTTAAAGTTAATACTGTAGAATATTTTTATTATGTAAAACCTTAAACTCCCTGAAAAATCTAAGATCATTTCTTGCATTCCATAAATCCCTAATCGTCCTTCTTTTTAGCCTTCTCTACACGTTCTTTAGTTAATCCAATACCATTATCAGCAATACTCAAGATAATGTAATCTGCATTCCCATAAAGTTTAATCTGTACTTCTGTTGCACCCGAATGGCGTTTTATATTGAGACAACGATTCTTAGAATTATACGATAGAGTGTTATATCAAAATTATTATTCTTCCCACCATTATAATTTGTATAAAAATCCACTTCGATATTATATAATTTTTATAATCCTCTATATATTTTATAAGAACTTCTTCTAAACTTAATTCTGAGACTTGGTGGTCTTAAATTTACTGCATATTTCTTATGTTTGTTAAACTGTTTTCTATCTCTGTTTTGTATTAATAGTAATCTATCTTTTTCTTTCATCACTTTCTTTTTCTACAAGATTACTCAATAAAAACAACAAACTTGCTAAAGATTGACTTACCTCGTCATATGCAATTCCTGAAAGCATTTTTCCTTTCTTCTTCTTGAATTCTGAATATTTTTGTTTTAATAAATAGTTATTCAATTTTCTTGTTTTTCTATTTGACTCAACCATTTCATTAATAGAGCTAACAAGAACATGGAAATCAGAATTTATAATTATCTTTTTCTATCTATAGTCTCCTTCTCTTATAATTTCATCTGTAACTAAAAGTTAAATCTTGGACAGGGCGCTCAATCATTTTTGAAATATAGTAAGCAATTATTAACAACATAAAAATACCATCATATTTAGAAATAATATTCTTGAAAACTGCATGTACGTTTTAATATAAATATCTTTTGTGTAAAATCCCTATCCTATATATCAGATATTTACATCATCTATAGGGCGAAATATATTCTAATAATTCTCCTCTTGAACTCCATATCTTTTTAAAACTATTTAATTGTTCATCATTAAATATTAAAAGTTTCTCTGGAACATCTTTCAAAGTTTTCCAGTATATTTTTCTCGTTATCATAAATAATTATATATACTACCTCTTTATTTACAGATGCACTATGAATTTTTTTGATATATTTCATAAGTATTCTCTGTTTTTATATTCTCTGAAATATTTCCTGATAATTGGTAATAAGTTTGAGTTATTCTATCTTTCAATGCACTTTCAAGTATATCTTTATTGTTTACATAAGTATATGCTAAAAATAACACTTAAATATACTGTATAAATCACTACAAAAAAATATTATTATTTTATTTTTAATCTTCAACTTAGCCATTTTCTAATCCTCACTTATTAAATTTGGATAATCATTAGCTTTTTGTTTCTTCATATTTTTCTATTTGAAGTTGAGATAACGTGGTTCTTATTGTACTATCTTTATGTATAGATAATAATATTTGTTTTTATTTTTCCTTATATTCATAATTTTTTATGACTAACTACTGGACCAGTCGCTACCTCTGGGAATCGTTTTTATAACTTTAACATTACTTGCAACATCTGAAAATTATTCTGAATATATTGCAATGCCCAATCATCTACAATGGCTCGCTACTATTCCACTTGCAACTTGGTTTTATCGATTCTTCATGACTATGAGTAAAATAATTACTACTAAAAACTTATTAACTGTTATTCCATTTTTTAAAATAGTCATTTAATGCCAAGTATCCTGAATAACTATAAGTATCAACAAAAGCAAAACTCATATTTTTTAAATCCTCTATCTCTCTTTATGTTTTGAATCTTTTTAGCGATAACTATGGGGTGATAATATGCTTTTTCCCCCTATTAGGCCTAGCTAAAAGTTCCAATGAATCCTTATCTTCATATAATGAATATGCTCCTGTCGATAAAAATGCAATATCTATTTTTATTATTTTTTTCAATAAAATATTTATATCTCTGTAGCTTTTGTATCAACTTAACTTTCTTATTTAGTTTTTCACCGATGTAATTAGCTAATTCTTTCTCCAAGATGTAGCTCTTATTATCTCCCGCTACTGAGATCGAGCCAATCCTCAAATTTTTCATCATCGTTATTAGTATTATCAATAGACTCCGTTACATTTGAAAAATCAATATACTCTTCTTGCTTATTTTTCCAAAATAAACAGTAGAATTATTAATAGTACAACCGAAAGAATTACTACAAAAACTGTAACTATCCTCTTCATTATATTCCACCTCTATTATTATAAAACTTATTGTTAGATCTAAAAATATTATCACATAAAAATTTTTGTGTATAATATCTTCCTAAAGTATATTATTATATTTTTTTAAAGCTACTTTTATAGTATAACATTATATTAATAGTGAGAAAAGAGAAAATCACTCATGTTAATATAAGTAATTTTCTCTAATTGATCCTATAAATATTTACTAGCTTCTCTTAAACTAAGATTAGCCATATCAGTTCTATTTTTCTTCTATGAATTTCCTAACCCATTCTGGATTAACTTTTGAATAATCTCGAAGTGCCCATCCTATAGCTTTTATTAATGAAGAATTCACTATCAGACAAAATTATTTCTTAATATTGTTTCTAATAAAAAGTTTGTCTACATGCTCTTTAAATGATAACTGATGCAAAATTGTAACTCTTCTTAACCAGATGTCATTTTCTGACCACTCTAGCATCAAAGTTTTTAATTCTTTATTACGTTTTACTACATCACCTATAATCTTAGCCAGTAAGTCAACTGTATCCACCAAGATTTAGTTACGACAAGATATTTCAACTTGGAAATATCACCTTTTTTTAGAAACTTTTGCATCGTTTTTAAATAATAGACTACTGCATATTGAAACTCTCTTTCCTCTTTATTCCAACAAGTTTCAATAAAATTCCAATCTATTGCTTTTGTTTTTCTGGCGGCAGGAAAATACTTCTTATATAATTCTGTTCTTTTAGGTCCTCTTATACCGAGAAATCTGAATTTATCCTGCATGTACTTTTCCATAGACTCAGCCAAAAAGTTCTTTTACGATTTTTCTTCAAGTTCCGTGATTAAACCCTGATAATTCCATATTAAATCTCTATTTCTTATCTTTTATTTTTCTAAACTTGCTTTAATGAATCCAGCGAATAATGGGTGCGCTTTTTTTCTGGACGAGATTTAAATTCTGGGTGGAATTGCCCCGCAACAAACCATGGGTGTTCAGGGATTTTCAACGATTTCAACTAATTTTTCCATCTGAAACACACCTGATAATACCATTCCTTTATCAGTTAGACGATCGCGATAGAAGTTGTTGAATTCATATCTGTGACGGTGACGCTCAGTAATATTGATTTCTCCATATTCTTTGTGTGCTACAGATCCTTCTGTCAATGTACATGGGTAACTTCCTAAACGTAAAGTTCCTCCCATTTCAACAACATTTTCTTGATCTGCTAATAAGTTAATAATTGGGTATGGTGTATTTGGATCTAATTCTGAAGAATGTGCTCCAGTTAAACCACATACGTTACGTGCAAATTCAACAGCAGCAAGTTGCATACCTAAGCAAATTCCAAAGAATGGAACATTGTTTTCACGTGCATATTTAATAGTAGTAATTTTACCTTCTACTCCACGATCACCGAATCCACCTGGTACTAGAATTCCATCTGCATCTTTTAGATATTCATGTACATTTTCTTCTGTAATATCTTCAGATTGAATCCAATCAATTTTCACTTTAGCATTGTGTTTATATCCAGCATGTTTAAGTGATTCTACTACTGAAATATAAGCATCGTGAAGTTCTACGTATTTACCTACTAATGCGATTCTTACATTTTCTTTTAGGTTATCTACTCTATCTACTAATGATAACCACTCTTTCATGTCAGCTTCCGGCGCTGTTAAACCAAAGTGTTTTAATACGATATCATCAATTTTTTGAGCTTTAAGATTTACTGGTAATTGATATAAATTACTTACATCACGACTTTCAATAACGTTTTGTTTTGGAATATCGCAGAATAATGAAATTTTAGCACGTAGTTCATCATTTAGAGCAAGTTCGTTTCTAACTACGATAATATCTGGTTGAATACCTAATCCACGTAATTCTTTTACTGATTGCTGAGTTGGTTTAGTCTTCATTTCTCCAGCAGCTTTAATGTATGGTAATAATGTACAGTGAATGAAGCACACATTTTCACGACCTAAATCACTACGAATTTGACGGATAGCTTCTAAGAATGGTAATGATTCGATATCTCCTGTTGTTCCACCGATTTCAGTAATAACTACATCCGCATCACTAGATTCTCCTGCTAATAATACACGAGACTTAATTTCGTTTGTTACGTGAGGAATTACTTGAACTGTTCCTCCTAAAGTAATCTCCACGACGTTCTTTTTCAATAATTGAAGAATAAACACGTCCCTGCAGTTACGTTAGAATATTGTCCTAAAGTTAACATCGATAAATCTCTCATAGTGCCTAAATCTAAGTCTGTTTCTGCTCCATCTTCTGTAACGAAAACTTCTCCGTGTTGATACGGACTCATTGTTCCTGGATCGACGTTTAAATATGGATCGAAACTTTTGTAAAGTTACTTTTAATCCTCTATTTTTAATACACGACCTACTGATGCCGCTACAATCCCTTTTTCCTAATGATGAAACTACTCCACCTGTTACAAAAATATACTTTGTCATTGTGTTCTCCTTCTATTAAAAATAATAAACCCCCTACGAAATTATCGCAGGGGTGGTTTCTAAATCACTCTTTTAAGAGTGCCCGTATATTATTCTAGCATAACGCAATATTTTTAGCAACTAAAAATAATTCGATATATATAATTTTCTTTATGATTGAATATTAAAAGAATTTGAACGAACTAAATGGATAGTATCTTAAACTTACTTTTTCCAATCATCCTTCTTTTTAACAAATCCAAATACACGACTGTCCGTACTATGTTGTCTGTTATCTCCAAGTACGAAGTATGTTCCTTCAGGTACAGTCTTAGATTTCGTACTACTTAAAAATTCAATATTAAAAGTCTGGTGTAAATGGTGCTGTTCCTGAGCCTTAGCCTCTTTTATTTTTCTGAGCTAAGTAAAGGCTCATCTACTTTTTGACCATTTACATATAATACGTCGTTTCTGTACTCAATAGTATCTCCAGGAACTCCAATTATACGTTTAATATAATCATCAGTTTCATTAGCGTGGAAAACAACTTCATCTCCACGTTCAAAGTTTTTACTAAATTTATTAACGAAAACTTTATCGTTATCAGCGAATGTGTAATCCATTGAATGACCTTTTTACTGTGAAAGTTGCAATAACATATAGTAGCTTAAAACAAGATAAAATAGCTATCGAAACTACAACAACTACTACCCATTCCATAATTTCTCTTAAAAATTTTTCACTGGTATATCCCTCTTTTTATTTTTATTTATGATTAATAATTCTACCATATATCAAAGAAAAATCAAAAATAATTCTTTTTATACTATTGTTATTATAATTATTAACTTTTATTATAATTTTAGATTTCTACACTAGGAATAAATCATTTATATTCTATTAAATCTATTCATCTTACCTAATTTAAAGACTTGCTTATTTAGGAAAGTCCTAAATTTTAACAATGTTCATATGAGAACCCTTAGACGCCGTGGTTTATTGACATCTAAATTCGCTTTTTAAAAACTTTATTAGATATCTAATAAACTACTGCGATAAGTGACTCGACATAATCTTGTTTCTTAAGAAATCACGATTTTTGAGCCACTTCCTTGAAAGCACTTTTATTGAATTATTTTATCATTATGCTATAATCATTTATACGGGAGTCTGTAAACAGTCTGAGAGGAAATATCAATATTTCGACCGCACCTGATCGGATAATGCCAGCGTGGGTACACTTAGCTTAAAGACAAAACTTAGACCCCCTTATATTGTCAAGGAGGGTTTTTATTTTGATAAATTGCAGTATTGCATTACAAATTCTTCCACTTGATAACCATGATGGAAGAATAGAAATTATAGATAAAGTTATCTATTTTCTACAAAAATAAACATTCTAATTTAAAAGGTAACTCCATTTTGAAACAGTCATCGAAGGAGAATTTAATGATCTTATGGATACATTAAAAGAATGTTTAGTCCTAGCAGGGTGAGGACAGCAAAAATATTTTTTGCAAATGTAAAAATTAACTACGGAGATGTTTTAACAATTAATGAGAAAAATTAGCAAATTTAATTAACAAATACGCTGCAACTATTTCAATGTTGTTCTTAGTCATAATTTGGCAGGGTGGAAACCTTGGTTTATTGCCCTAAATACATTATTCCTACACCTATTGAAATAGTAAAAGCATTTATAAAAACTATCAACTATTAATATTTCACAGCAAAATCACCCCTACTCGAAGCTATAATAGGGATTATTCCTAGGAATAGTCATGACGGCTTCTTAGCTTTAATTATGGATAGTATACCAATATTTAATAAGACCATTTATCCACTTTTAGTACTAACTCAAACTATTCCAACTATAGCCATAAATACTATCCTTGTTCTTTGGCTTGGATACGGACTAACTCAAAGATTGTATTAATTGTTTTAACAACAACATTCCCAATAGTTGTTAGTATTCTAGATGGATTTAGAAACTGTGATAAAGATATGATTACTCTTTTACGCCTTATGAATGCGAGTAAATTCAAATACTTTGGCATGTTAAAAATCCCTACTAGTCTTAGCTATTTCTATGCAGAACTAGAGTCAGCGTCTCTTATGCATTTATCGCTGCAGTAGTAGCTGAATGGCTTGGAGGATTCGAAGGACTTGGAGTATACATGATTAAAGCAAAAAAACTTTTTGAATATGATACTATGTTTGCAATTATCATATTAGTATCAGTTATCAGTTTACTAAGTATTGAACTTGTTAAACTAAGTGAGAAAAAATTTATTAAATGGAAATATATAGGAGAAAATCATGAAAAAGATATTAACTAGCATTTTTGCGTTTATCTTAGCTTTTTCATTAACTGCATGTAGTACAGTTAATAAAAATGCAGAGAAAAAAGAACTTAAAAAAGTTGACTTCGTTCTTGACTGGGCGATTAATACTAACCATACTGGTCTATATGTAGCGAAGGAAAAAGGATACTTTGCTGAAGAAGGTATCGATCTTGATATTAAACCAGCACCTGAAGATAGTACTTCTGATCTAATTATTAACAATAAAGCACCTTTTGGAATTTATTACCAAGACTCAATGGCTAATAAACTTTCTAAAGGAGCAGGAATCACTGCTGTTGCTGCTATTATCGAACACAACACTTCTGGTATCATCTCACTTAAGAAAAACAATATTAAAGAACCTAAAGACCTTGAAGGTAAAAAATACGGAACTTGGAATGATCCAGTTGAATTAGCAATGGTTAAATCACTAATTCAAAAACAAGGAGGAGACGCTAATAAATTAAACTTAGCTCCAAACACAGATACTAATTCTGTTACTCCATTAGAAAATGGTCTTTTCGATGCTGCTTGGATCTACTATGCTTGGGATGGTAAATTAGCAGAAAGTATGAAATTAGATATTAACTACTTCTACTTAAAAGATTTCAATAAAGACTTAGACTACTACTCTCCAGTAATTATTGCAAATAATGATTACTTAAAAGAAAATAGAAGAAGCTAAAAAGTTCTTAAAGCTATTAAGAAAGGATATGTCTACGCTATTGAACATCCTGGAAGAAGCTGCAGAGATTTTAATTAAAAAAATGCTCCAGAATTAAAAGATAAAAAGATTTTCATCGTTGAATCTCAAAAATATTTATCTAAACAATATGCATCAAACAAAGATACACTGAGGGTGAATTCGACGCTAATAGATGGAATGCATTCTACCGTTGGGTTAACGACAACAAAATCACTGAAAAACCTCTTGCAGAAAATACTGGATTCAGCAATGACTTTTTATAAAATAATGAACATATTATCAATAAAAACTTATCTTTCAATTATCCGAACAATAAAATATTACATGATATAAATATATACGTCGATAAAAGGAGAAGTCGTATCAATCCTTGGTAGTAGTGGTGTTGGTAAAACTACACTTTTTAATATTATCGCTGGTATTAATCCTCTCCAAAGTGGTGAGATATCAATAAAAGGTAACACAGACTACAAAGGTCGTGTAAGTTATATGCTTCAAAAGATTTACTACTAGAGCATAAGACTATTATTCAAAATATAACACTTCCGCTTCTAATAAGAAAAAAATCAGTAAAAGAAGCTGAAGAAGAAGCAATAAAAAGTCTAAAATTATTTAATCTTTACGAATATAAAGATAAATATCCTAGTGAGTTAAGTGGAGGTATGCATCAAAGAATTGCTCTACTTCGTACATATATGTTTTAAAGAAGAACTATTCTTACTAGATGAACCATTCAGCGCACTCGATGCTATTACTAAAAATTTCACTACACTCTTGGTATTTAGAAATTAAGAATAAACTTGACCTAAATCTACTCTACTTATTACCCACGATATCGATGAAGCGATTGATCTTGGCGATAGAATATATATCATAACAAACCTGGTGAAATAGTATCAGAAATTAAAAATAAATCTTGATAAAGAAAATCAAGATGAACAAAAATTAAAATATAAAAAGAGATACTAAATATACTTGGATTATAGTACTACACCTAGCGTGAAAACTCACACTAGGGTGTATTCTCTAATTATTTATAAATACTATATTTTTTTATTAATAAAGTAGATTAATATTGCAGGGATAACTGCAAAAAACATCAACTTATAGCCAAATACTTCTAAAGCAAGAAGTATAGGAGCAATGTACGTTTTAGTAGCCGCTGAAAATACAAGGCAATAACCTAGGGCTGCTGTTACTAAAATAGGTAATCCCAAATAAGTTCCTAAAATTACGCCACACGTAGCTCCTATCGCAAATAGTGGCGTAACCTCTCCGCCACTAAAACCAATACCTGTACAAATCGTCGTTAAAATAATCTTCAGTATAAAATCATAAATTTGAATTTGTTCAAAGTTTGTAAAAGAAAGGTCAATCAAATTTGTTCCTAATGAAGCATATCTATACTCGAAAATAATGCTAACAATAATAAAAATACCTAAAAAGAAGCCAACTGATTTTACTATTAAAACCCACTAGTTCTTTAATTTTCCTTTGAAGAATGACAAAGAAAAATTCCTACAAATACAAAACTATACCTATTAAAATTATTTTTATTAATAACTCAATATTTATATTCACCTTACTTACATCTATTCCTAAAAAGAACTTTTCTAAACCTAATTTATGTGAAACAAATGCACTAATATATGCTCCGATAATATATGTTATATACTCATATACCTTATTCACTGTAAAAATTAAGTTTTTCACTAACAACTTCTAAAAATAAATACTACCGCAGCAAGTGGTGTCTGAAACAATCCAGCAAAACCACAAATCATTCCCAATTTAACAAAGAATTGTTTTTTGCCCTTGCTAAAATCTTCTCCAGCTAGATTACCTCCAATAGCTCCACCTAATTGTACAGCAACCCCTTCACGTCCGACACTTACTCCAAATCCATGTGCCAATAAAGTATTTAACGTTAGTATAAATGGAAAACTCCATGATACTTTATCTTTCTTATCAGTTGCAGCTTCTATAAAATATTTCATTCCTATCGCATTAGTTTTCAAATACTTATTACTAAATTTTGTGAAAATTAAAATTAAAAGTGTTAATACTATCAAATACTTGTAGTAACCACTTGTTATCTCTATGAGTTTTAGTAGTATCTGTCCAAATACTGAACAACAAACAGCTATTAATAATATTAAACTTACTAATCTTATATAATAATTTTTAAACATACTATTTTTGATTTTTCCTCCTTGTATTGGATAATAACAGGGAGCGACTTTTAAGACTTATGATTCATAAAAATCATCTTTATAAAAGTCACTCCCATACATCCTTTTTTATAATTTATTTTTAAATGATAATCTCGTTTTCTTCGGTTGATCAAAACTGAATCCTTCACCTATAATATCATGAACTTCGGTGATTGTTACAAAAGCCCGTGGATCAATATTATAAACGATGGATTTTACTTTCCCTATTTCATTTCTTGAAACTACACAATATCCTATATTTAAATCTTTCTTAGAATAACTTCCTTGACCTTTAATATATGTCAAGCCTCGATTCATATCTTCTTGTATTCTTTTGGTGATTAATTCTATCTCTGATGATACAATCATTACACCCTTTCCTGGAACACCACCTTCAACAACATAGTCAATCATCTTAGTACAAATGAAAATATATATCAAAGTATATAATATCGCAGGAAAACTTTTAACTACTACAAGTGTTAAAGCTATAATTACTCCATCAAGAACTTGAATTATTCTACCAATTGAACTCCCTGTATAGAGCTGAATAATCTTAGCTACAATATCGACTCCCCCGGTTGTTCCACCTGCTAAAAAGACTATTCCAAGTCCAATTCCAGCAAGAATTCCTCCAAAGACAGAAGCAAGTAATCTATCTCCACCTATATCAATCGCAATATTGTATTTTTCAAATACACCTATCCAAAAAGTCAGCATAAAAATACCATATACAGTATATAACATAGTTTTCTTATCTAACATCTTTGTAACCAATCAATAATAAAGGAATATTTACCAAAATTGTCCCAACAGAAACTGGTAGTCCTATTGCATATAATAGAAGCAGAGCTATCCCTGTTCCCCCACCTTCTGCAAGTTTTATTTGGAACATTAAAATGCATAATAGCAAAAGAATAAATTGCACATCCCAGAAATAATAAATAACTCTTTAATAATTTTTTTAAAATTTAAATTTTTAAAATTCTTTTCCATAGTACACCTCCCAGAATTCGACTGTACCCTAATTATAACAGTTTATTTCAGGATAAACAACACCGTACTTATATAAATTTTTCACTTTAATTATTATAAATTTTATATTTTTCTTAGACATTATTTCAAATTTGTACTATAATTATAATATCAATATTGGAGGTTGACTTTTAAAATGAATAAAAACTTCATACCAAATTATCTTACCTTATGTAATATATTTTGTGGATTCATGTCTATTCTGACTACATCACACGGATATTTCATTTGGGGAACTGTCTTTATTATATTAGCCATGCTTGCAGATAGATACGATGGTATCGTTGCAAGAAAACTTGGTGTTGTTTCTGAAATTGGTCACGATTTAGATTCATTATGTGACGTAGTTAGTTTTGGAGTTGCACCAGCTATGCTTGTTTTTGAAATATTTGTCGCTACTGAAAAACCGTCAGCTATTCTAACAACAATAGTTGCAATAATTTGCGGAGTATACGTATGTTGCGGAGCTTATCGTTTAGCCAGATTCAACGTTACAAAAATGAAAAATGGATACTACCAAGGTGTTCCTATCACAACTTGTGGAACAATTCTTGCGATTATCGCACCTATAAAATTACCAAGTATCGCTACGTTAATTTTAGTAATAATATGTTCTTATCTAATGGTAAGTAATATAAAAAAATCAAAAATATAGGTTGTATATTGTAATATATATCAGAAATCCGATATATATTTACTAATATACAACCTTTTTATCTTATTTATACTACTCTTACTTCAAATCCACTACCAGCTAAAACTATTATAAACAACTACTAATTACCTCTACTAGTTCCTCTGGATTCTCCCAAGCCATCGAGTGTCCAGCATTTTTACTACTTTTTACAGTTATGTTATGTTTTTGGTAATTCTTCAAAAATCCATGCTAGGTAGTGTCTTTTCTCCGAAAAATAAAGTATCTAGGTACATTATAACTATACAATAAAACTACGCCAAGAATTTTTCTCTTACTACTACTGCATCGAGAAATCTGATAAGCTGCCTCTGGTAACCAATTTTTCAATGTTGCTGCCCACATAGTATTTTTCCCACTTTCGCAGTATTGTATTAATCTTGTTATACTTTTTATAGTTTTTCTTCAATGTGTATTGAGCTACAGCCCCAGCTAGTACGCCCTTTTGTCGCAGGATCAAGATTAGGTTCAGTTAATATCAATCTTTCAATTCTTTCCTCACATAACGAACACAATTCTATAGCTATCGCACCTCCTAAACTATGTCCGAAAACTATAACTTGTTCAAGCCCTAAATCTTCTAAAAATTCCGATAAATATTTGCGTGATTTTTCACTTCATAAATAAAAATCAAGTGGTTTATCGCTATATCCTGCACCTAGTAAATCCACTAAAATTCTTCTATGTCCTAAAAATTCTTTCTTATTAGCTATTTCTACATAATCAAATGAACTAGCGCACCCCAAGCCATGAATAAATACTATTGGTAATCCTTCACCGCAGAAATCATTATACCTTATTTTTATAGTTAGTATTTCTTATTGTATACTCTTGCACAATTATTCCCCTAAAAATAATTTCTTTACTTAATTATATCATTAACTCCTAGGTTAAAGTCAAATTATTACGGAAAATAAATTCCAAAAATCAAATTACGATGAAAAATTAAAAAGTTTTTCGTCAGCAAAATTAAGCAACAAATTTTAAGGATATGTCAAGAGAAGAAGTGGAACGACTCTTGACATATTCTTTAATTATTAAAAACACAAAAAGCCTACGAAAACAGTTTTTCAGAGGCTCTGCAGAAGCGACTAAACTGCAAAAATTTGTGTTGAGACTCACTTTTATAAGTATCGCCTTTTATACCTATCATCTAAGATAGAGAAATCTAGATTTGTAAAATTATTGATAGTTTGGTTACTGTTCATAAGTTTTATAAATACTTGTTTATCATCGAAACTATTCAAATATAACGCACGTAAGAATAGTCTTTTCGCCAATATAGGCTTACTAAATCCTTTTAGGTCGAGATGTGAATATATTAGCTAACGAATGGAGATACAGCTTTTCATAGAACAACTAGCGTTAGCCTTTAATAATCGTTGTAAAAGCCGCCCTATTATTTAAAATATATTTACTTTTTTCCTCAATGATTTCTTTCTCTATCTGAAATTTTTAGAAAAATCCTTAATCCATTGTTTAAATGCTGAACGATTATCGGCTTCAATAAACTCTTTAGTTTTTCATATTCATCCATATTAGAGTATGTAGTAATACGCTGTAGAGCTTGCATAACATGGAATTTATCAAGTGCATAATGAGTTTTAGTAGTATCGAATATATCACTGAGTAGCCTTAATCCAATTAGATTTCATCACCAAGAATATAGATATTTTCAACGAAGAAGATGCCAAGATCTTTGATGAAATAAACTGTGATACAGAAAATAGAATAAACTTTGAAATTCGTGACAATACGTACTTTAAATCACTTAAAAATAATATTGGTGATAAAGCACATTATCTTATTTCTTACATTGATTGCGATCAATTTATAGAAACTACTACAAACACGATAGCTACTCTTGAAAAAGAACGTGATGACTTAAAAAGAAAAACTAGAACAAAAGTAAAAATTAACGCTAAAAAGGCAACAAATCGTCTAAAGGAATTTGATGAAAAATATTAGAATTTGGTATGAAAAAAATTGAAAAATAAAAAGAACTAAAAATCAGAAAATGGAAATATTATAAATCTATCATGTGCAAGTTTCATCGAATCAGGACAAAGATTTAATATACTTCACTAGTGGAGCAATCAGTAAGTTTCACCGTTATGAAGGACCATATGCAATATTATTCCATATGATGAAATATGCAATAAATAATAACTTTAAATATTTCAATTTCTTCGGTACTTAAAAAGATTTCACTTCTGAAACAGCAAAACGACTATGGTGTTCTTCAATTTAAACGTAATTTCAATGGTAATATAGAATACTTCATGGATAATTACGAGTTTCGTAACGCTATTGGAAAAATTTGGAAAATATAAAAGGAATCGGGTTCCATGCCCAATTCCTTTTTCTCATTTAATCTTCTTTTTTAGCAACTTTTTCGTAGCTTTTTGGTTTTTCTTTTTGTGGTTTATTATTTTTCTGGATACATTACTTTATCAACTAATCCATATTCACAAGCTTCTTCCGCAGTTAAATAATTATCACGTTCTGTATCACGTTCAATAGCTTTAATTGTTTGTCCAGTTCTGTCCGCTAAAATTTTGTTTAATTTTTCACGTGTTCTTAAAATGTGTTTTGCTGCAATTTCTATTTCTGTTGCTTGGCCTTGTGCTCCACCTAATGGTTGGTGAATCATTACCTCAGCGTTTGGTAGTGCATAACGTTTACCGATAGTTCCAGCTGCAAGTAAGAATGCTCCCATACTCGCTGCCATTCCCATACAGATAGTTACAACATCACATTTAATATGTTGTATAGTATCATAAATTGCAAATCCAGCTGTTACACTACCACCTGGTGAATTTATGTAAAAGTAGATATCCTTTTCACTATCTTGTGCTTCTAAAAATAAAAGTTGACTTGTTATTGAATTAGCTACTTGATCATTAACATCCGATCCTAAAATAATGATTCTATCTTTTTAATAATCTTGAATAAATATCATAAGCTCCTCTCTCCTTGAGAAGTTTGCTCAATTACTGTAGGAATTAAATTCATTTCTTACCTCCTAATTTTTCTTTTCACTTGTTATTATATATCAAATATGGTCAATTATCAACTTATTTCCCTTTTAAACTTCCTTTATTATAGGGGTTGACCCAAATGACAAAGTTCATATGAAAACTCATAGACATGAGTGGTTTATTGATATCTAAATTCGCTTTTAAAAAGCTTTTTAGATATCTAATAAACTGTGCGAGGAGTGACTCGACAAAATCGTTTCTACGAAATCACGATTTTTTGAGTCACTCCCATAAATACGACTCGAAAAACCTGTGTTTTTCAAGTCGTACTTACTTTGTTATTATAGTCTATATGAATGTTCTTTAAAAATTACCTACAATAGTATTAACTGCAGTTACTGTAATAAATGCTTCTGGACAATTTTTGCTACTAATTGTCTTAAAAGATGCATCTCATTTTGTTGAATAACTACTATAATCATTCTCTTATGAGAATATCCACCCTCTACATCCATTATTGTAGAACCTCTATGTAGAGTATTATTAATAAGTTCTACCATTGTTTCCGGATTACTACAAATTATTGTACATTGTATATATGCTGAAAAGAATTTTTGAACACCTTTCATGGTTTGATTACGTACAAAAACTCATTACAAGTGCATACATTACATATTTAATATCAAAAAAATATCCACACTATTGTATATATTGTTATATCTTGTATTAAAAACTGTTGGTAAATTATATTTGAACTGCTTTTAGTAATAAACTTACCTGTTATATCTGTTCCACCAGTTGAAGCTCCAGCAACCAATAGACAACACATGGCTAGTACTGAAATAATTCCACAGAAGATTGCTGCTACAAGAGAATCTCCAAGATTAACAGGAGTTATTATCTTAGGCAAATTAGTTAATTAAAAATGATGAAATACTAATCACTAATCCTGTTAGTATTACAAAATTTTCTTCCTATATATTTATAACCTATATAAAATAATGGAACATTTAAAACAAATTGAGCGGTCCCTATTTTTATTCCAGTTATTTTTATTAATTACTAAACTTAATCCTAATGCACCACCTGCTCCAATATTATTAACAGGTATTAACAATCCAGCATAAATTGAGAATAAAACTGTTCCTAGTATTATTAGAAATATATCTTTGATTGTTTATGTCGATCGAGTCGTATAAATCGTATCCGATAATTTCATGTTATCCTTATCCTTTATTTTTTATCCACTATATTTTAATACAAATTAAATTTTTAAAACAATTAAAAATCAACTATCTCTAATGAAATATTAATAAATAATTCATTTTTATCAACATTTTTATGTTAAAATTTAAGTAATAGATTTTTCTAATTATTAAAAATTGAGAATTTTGGGAGTACATCACTTACATATTTGCTCCCCAATTAAAAAGGAGCTATTTATGATTAAACTCTATAATACATTGACAAAACAAAAAAGAAATTTTAAAAACAATAGAAGAAAATAAAGTACGAATGTATGTTTGTGGACCAACCGTATACAATTATATTCATATCGGTAATGCACGTCCTATTATCGTCTTTGATGTTGTACGAAAATATTTAGAACATAGTGGATATGAAGTAGATTTCATCTCTAACTTTACTGACGTTGATGACAAGATTATTAAAGCAAGTAATGAAGAAGGAATTTCTACTAGTGAACTTACAGATAAGTACATCAATGCTTTCTTTAAGGATTATGATGCCCTAGGATGTAAAAGAGCAACGAAAAATCCTCGAGTTACAGAATATATGCAAGAAATAATCAAATTCATAGCTAAATTAGTTGAAGAAGGATATGCCTATGAAGCAGACGGTGATGTTTATTTCAGAACTCGTAAAAAAGAAGACTACGGAAAGTTAAGTAAACAATCTATCGATGATTTAATTAGTGGTGCTCGAATCGAAGTTGGAGAACACAAGGAAGATCCACTAGATTTTGCACTATGGAAAAAAGCTAAACCAGGTGAAGTTAAATGGGATAGTCCATTTGGAGAAGGACGTCCTGGTTGGCATATCGAATGTTCAGTAATGGCTAAAGAAACTCTAGGTGAGACAATTGATATCCACGCCGGTGGTCAAGATCTAACGTTCCCTCATCATGAAAATGAAATAGCACAATCTGAATGCCATAACCATGCACCATTTAGTAATTATTGGATGCACAATGCATTTATAAATATTGATAATGTTAAAATGAGTAAAAGTTTAGGAAACTTCCGCTTAGTAAAAGATATTATTGCTGAAATTGACCCTATGGTGCTGCGTTTATTCATGTTGACAGTTCACTATAGAACACCTATTAACTACACATTAGAAAAATATTGAATTAGCAAAAAAACAAACTTCGATTAAAAACTTCATATCAAAATCTACAATTCAGATTAAATAATGAAATGACTGAAGAAAAATTAGATACAGAAGTCGTAGCATTAGTTACAGAAGAACTAAATAAATTTGAAGAGAATATATGCAAGACGATTTCAATACAGCAAACGCCCTTTCTTCATGGTATGAAATTGTAAGAATTTCTAACTCATATACAGCGAAAGAAGCTGTTAACAAAGAAACATTAGAACTAATCAATGCTGCATTCGAAACGTATGGTTCAATTCTAGGAATAAATGTAAAAAGAAGACAACACTCTTGATAGTGAACATATCGAAAAACTTAATAGCTGAACGTGAAGCTGCTCGTAAAAACCGTGATTTCGCTTTTAGCTGATAAAATCCGTGATGACTTAAAAGAACAAAGGAATCATCCTAGAAGATACAAAACAAGGTGTACGATGGATATAACATTTAAATTTACTGACTTCGCTAATCCAAATCAAATGCAAGCTTTAACACTTGCCTATATTGGAGATAGTATTTACGATATAATGAGTAGGAATACGTTATGAAAAATCATTTAGGAAAAAAATAAATGATCTTCATAAAAACAGTTTCTACAATCGTATCTGCTGAGTCTCAAGCAAGTTTTATGGAAAACATACTAAACAATAGTATTTTAACAGAACAAGAAGAAAAAGATTTATAACCGTGCAAAAATCAAAAATAACTCTAAAAGCAAAAATGCTAGTATTATGGAATATAAACTAGCTACTGGTTTTAGAGGCTGTATTCAGTTATTTATATTTAGAAAAACTTTTGAAAGATTGGAGGAAATGTTTAACTACATAATAAAATTATATGAAGAAAAACAATAAACACTATAAAGAATTAAGACTGAAAAACAAAGAACAAAAACCTCAAGTTCAAACTGCGGAAGTTGATTTAGATAAAGAGGTTATTGCTGGTCGTAACGCTATACTTGAAGCTATCAAATCAGGACGTGAAATTAATAAAATTCTATTCCAAGAGGGATTGAAAAAGGAAGATTAAAAATCTATTTTTGCTATTGCTAATGAGAAAAAATCATTTGCCAAGAAGTTCCAAAACGTAAATTAGACAATTCTACTACTGAACGTCACCAAGGAGTTATCGCCTATGTTGCGCCATACTCTTACTTTGAACTTGATGAAGTAGTAAATAACTTAGAAATTAATAAGGATACTACCCTACTTATTTTAGATCATATTGAAGATCCACATAACCTTGGTGCAATAATTCGAACTGCTGAAGCAAGTGGTGTTAAAGCAATAATAATTCCTAAACGTCGTGCCGCTGTAGTTAGCCAAACTGCAGTTAAAGCTTCTGCAGGAGCAATCGAACACATGCCCGTTATCCGTGTATCAAACCTAACTGATGCTATTAAAAAATTAAAAGAAAAAGGGTTCTGGATTGCTGGAACAACATTAGCAGAACGTTCTGAAGATTACACAAAAATTGCAAAAGATGTACCTTTAGCTATCGTAATCGGTAACGAAGGTGAAGGTATGAGTAAAGTTGTTACTAACGAATGTGATTTCTTATATCACCTACCAATGTTAGGAAAAATCCAAAGCTTAAACGCTTCTGTAGCAGCTGGTATAATAATGTACGAAAGAATTAAGTCTAATGATTAAAATATTAAAATCTAAAGAAGAGCTTAACCTTGGTTTTGCTCTTCGTATTGAAGTATTTGTTAAAGAACAAAAAGTTCCAATGGAACTTGAATTTGATGAAAAAGATAATAGCGAACATACGGTTCATATTGGATATTTTAATGACAATAAACTTATCGGAGTTGCAAGACTTATAGATCTTGATAAAGACGTTATTCATATCGGGCGTGTTGCTATCGATAAAGAATACCGTGGACGTGGAGTTGGTCGTGAACTTATTATTGGATGCGAAAATATCGCACGGCACATTTTAAAAAGAAAAATAGTTATAGAACTTAGTGCTCAAATACAAGCCGAAAACTTCTATAAATCATTAGGTTATAATCGAGTTAATGATAAAATATATTTAGATGCAGGTATTGAGCATGTAGATATGAGGAAAAGAAATTAATTAAAATTATCAAAGGAGGACTTTTTATGAAAAACAATATTTATTTATTGACGGTTATAATTTACTTTTTCGTATGAAAGAATATGACTTAATAAAAGTTCTACCTTTCCTACCGAACGAGACGATTCTAATTGATATGCTTCGCGAATATGCAGGTGGCAACTAACTATATCGTTTACTGCGTATTCGATGCTTATCTAACACGTTCAAAAGAATACATTAAAGAAGAACCACCTATCACTATTGTTTATACAAAAACTGGTGAAAGAGCTGACCAATGGATAGAAAGAAAGACTCGAGAATTAGAATCGATCACTTTATAGATATTATAGTAGTAAGTGACGATCATGATGAACGTGACACCACTCTTGGCTACGGAGCAATTTTGCGAGATTGTCACATGTTTATAAAAGAATTAAAAGATAGAAAACAAAGTGTTTCTAAAATAACAAAAAATCACAATTCTCGTGAATTAAAAAATAGACATATCCGCATGAGTGATAAGGATAGAAGAAAACTAGAAAATTTCATGAAAAATGGGAAATTTTAAATACAACGCTAAAGAGAGTGGGAGTGACTCAAAAATCGTGATTTCGTAGAAATCGATTTTGTCGAGTCACCCCCGCACAGCTTATTAGATATCTAAAAAGCTTTTATAAAGCGAATTTAGATATCAATAAACCACTGCGTCTATGAGTACCCATATGAACTTTGTTAAATTTCACAATTTTTGAGTCACTCCTTTTTATTTTGAAAAATTTTTCTATAATCTAAATAAAGCTAATTTCAATTTTTTCCTTTATCTGAAACTGCTGTTATTTGTTTATCTTTAGAATCATCTGTGTTTTTACTATCATTAATTTGATAATCTTGTTTATTTCCTTTAATTTTTGCGAAAAATATCTCCAGATTCTGTTAGCATATTCATAGAATTTACCTTTGTTTTGGTCTACTATAATTTTTGTATTATTTTAGTTTCAATAACCGCTTTTTTATAGTATCCTTTGTTATTTGTACCTTCTTGTTATCAGTAGCGATTTTGAGATTACCTACCTCAGCTCCATCAACTACAACCTCGTCATTACTATTAATGATTAAATTTTTCTACATTTACATCAAATATTTTTGAAGTTGCATCTTTGTTCTCTACGAGTAATACTTTTTATACATTTTTAGGAAGATATACAGTAAGATCGTTGTCTCCTGACTCCTCTGCAGCAGCAGTAATATTTAATAAATTATTATCTGTAAAATATTTATAATTTCCTTTGAAATTCCCTTTTATTAAAAATCGTTTCATTGTCGTGATAATAAATTTTAACATTATTTTTATAGCATTAATTTTAATGCCATCTATATTCTTTTCTCCAATCCACTCTTTAAAGACTTTTATTAGAAGATTCTTTTTGGAGCATTAGTTTCTTTATCCTCTTTGCTGAACCTTACACAACCTGTAGCAACTGATACAGTGAATATTACAACAATTATTATGTTTTAATAATTTTTCATAGTAATCCCTCCTATATTCAGAATACTACTATAAAAATCAATTGTCAGGGAGGATATAGTAAAAATTATTGCGAAAAAGGTAGAAAGAATAAATTCCTTTAAACTATAAATTGCGACACTTACAGAAAGGAATTTATTCATATAGAACATTATAACACAAAAGCTTTATTAAAAATATAGAAAAACTTTAGAAATATTTTTTCAGAGGATATTTTTATCTTCCATAAACACATATATATACAGAAGTTTAAGACATACAAACTCTAAAACATCTTTATCCGACTTACTATCAATCCCTAATAAAGTCGTTATGGATTCTATCATAAAAAACGTCATCCCTTACTGGGGTGTGAATAAAACTCTGTAAATTCTTTATGTTAACCAAAATTTACTAGTTTATAATATTCCTTTTTCTGAATGGGCGACATTATTCAGGGATGAGAAAGTGGCTTCAGCTATACTTGATAGACCGCTGCACCATGCCCATGTAGTACCTATTATAGGTAATTCTTATCGACTAAAAGATCGTGTTAGCTTTTGAATAATTGTACATTTTTATATTGTCACTTTTGTACATTTTTATATTGATATTTACAACAAGCTCTTCCAATTTGAACAGGAGTGGGACGAATTACCAGTAGAGGAGAGATATCAAAAACGACAAAAAGAAATGAAACCAATTATGGATGAATTTTTTGATTGGTGTCGTGAGCATTCAGTACTACCAGGTAGTAAATTAGGCAAAAAGCTATAGACTATAGTTTGAAATATGAAACAACATTTCGAATGATATTGGAAGATGGGAATCTTGTTCTTTCGAATAATTTAGCAGAACGAGCGATAAAATCATTGGTAATAGGAAGAAAGGATTGGTTATTCTCCCAAAGTTTTGAAGGTGCGCAATCTAGTGCCATCATAATGACTTTACTCGAAGCTGCCAAACGAAAATGGATTAGATTCAGAAAAATACATCAACTATTTATTAACGAATTTACCAAATGAAGACACTTTAGAAATAAATGAGATTCTAGAGGCTTATTTGCCATGGAATAAAAATATTAAAGAAACTTGTAGATAAATAAGAGCTCTCCGCACTAGGCGAAAGGCTCTTATTCAATACACCTCGTTATTGGACGCTTACGATTAAAACGAAAAAACAGGAGCTATACTACTTAATATAGCATAGCTTCCTCCTAACTTTCATAATTAACTGAATTTGACAAAGAACCGATTAAATCGAATCTGTTATTTTTTTAGTTATTTCTAACTTGATAATCTACAAAGTTTTTATAGATTATTCTTCGTCTTTACGTCTTCTTACCGCTAACGCAATACCTGCTAGCAATGTTCCGAATCCTGCTAACACACCGCTTGTAGACTCTTCACCTGTATTTGGTAATACTGGTTTTGGTGGTTTAACCGGTGTTGGTGGTGTTGGTGGCGTTGGTGGTGTTAGTGGTGTTGGTGGTGTTGGTGGCGTTGGTGGTGTTGGCGGTGTTGGTGGTGTTGGTGGTATAACCTTGTTGTTGAATTCAGTATCTTCTGGCAATTGAGAAGATGCTGTTAAGACTTCACCTTCTTTAGTAACTGTTACTGTTACTGTAGCTACCATCTTATCATATTCAACTCCTGATTCAGTACCTTTAACCTCTTCAACAGTATATTTGTATGTTCCTTCTTCTCCACGTTTGAATTCAAGTGCAGAGAACTTGATGTTTCCTGCTGCATCGTTCTTAACTGTTTCAATTACATTTCCATCTTTATCTTTAAGTACAAAGCTAAATTCACCTTCTTTTAGCTGACGTCCTTCAAGTTTCTTAGTGAAGTTGAATTCTACCGATACTGGTACGCTGTTTACGTTTTTTCAGTTGGTTTGTTTGGTTTTTCAACTTTCTTAGTTACTGGGTTGTAGTAGTTTACTACTTGAGCCGCAGTGTTTTCGATATCTACACCAGCTGCAACATCAGCTTTAACTGTTGTTGGAATATCAAATTTGTAGTAACGTCCAAATGCAAATTTAGTTGTATCGATAATTTGAGTATTTTCTGCATCTCCTAGAGATTTAGTGAATCCAGCTTTAAGCGTTGCTGTGATTACTCCGTTATTAACTGTGATATCGAATTTAGATGTTACATCATCTCCTGTTACTGAATCGTAAGCTTTAATCTTAGTTTCATCAAGATCTAACTTAGTTTCATCATAATCATCTGAGATTCCTACAGATTGAATGTTATCTTTGTTAGTTGCATCAAATTTAGTTGTATCTAACCATACTTGGTAAACTAATTTGTCACCACGTTTAACAGTCTTAGTATTTAAGTTTTGTTTTTCGTTGTTAGATGCATCATCAGCGTATGGGTTCGCATTTGTATCTGCATACTTGTCTGATAATTCTTTATCATCATCAACTAGTTTGTCACCAGTAATGTCAAATTTCTCTTCAGAAACAACATATTTTTCTGGTTGGAACTTAGGTTCTTCCGGTGGTGTTACTGTGTTGTTGAACTCTTTGTCTGCGATGTCTCCTACAGTAGCTACAAGAACTTTAGCTGTTCCGTCGTGTGATACTGTTACAGTTACATTTGCTTTCATTGTGTCGTAAGTTACAGTAGCGTCAGTCCCTTTAACCTCTTCAACTGTGTAGTTGTGAACTCCTGCTTGTTCTTTCTTGAATTCAATAGCTGAGAATTTAACTTTTCCATCTGCATCGTTCTTAACTGTTTCAACAACTTTACCTGTTGAATCTTTAAGTTCGAAGCTGAATTCGTTAGCTTTAAGAACTCTTCCTTCTAATTTCTTAGTAAAGTTGAATTCTACTGATACTGGTACGCTGTTTACACGTTTTTCAGTTGGTTTGTTTGGTTTTTCAACTTTCTTAGTTACTGGGTTGTAGTAGTTTACTACTTGTGCCGCAGTATTTTCGATGTCTACTCCACCTGCAACATCAGCTTTAACTACTGCTGGGATGTCAAATTTGTAGTAACGTCCAAATGCAAATTTAGTTGTGTCAATAACTTGAGTATTTTCTGCATCTCCTAGAGACTTAGTGAATCCAGCTTTAAGAGTTGCTGTGATTACTCCGTTATTAACTGCGATATCAAATTTGTTTGTTACTTCATCTCCTGTTACTGAATCGTAAGCTTTAATCTTAGTTTCATCAAGATTTAACTTAGCTTCATCGTAGTCATCTGAGATTCCCACAGATTGGATGTTATCTTTGTTAGTTGAATCAAATTTAGTTGTATCTAACCATACTTGGTAAACTAATTTATCTCCGCGTTTAACAGTCTTAGTATTTAAGTTTTGTTTTTCGTTGTTAGATGCATCATCAGCATATGGGTTTGCATTTGTATCTGCAACTTTATTTGCTAATTCTTTATCATCATCAACCAGTTTATCACCAGTAATGTCAAATTTCTCTTCAGAAACAACATATTTTTCTGGTTGGAACTTAGGTTCTTCTGGTGGTGTTACACGGTTGTTGAACTCTTTGTCTTCAGTTTCTGTTACGTTTGTAACTAATGCTTTAGCTGTTCCATCGTGTGATACCTCAACTTTAACTTTAGCTACCATTGTGTCGTATGTTACAGTTGCGTCTGTTCCTGCTACCTCTTCAACTGTGTAGTTGTAAGTTCCTTCTTCACCTTTCTTGAATTCGATAGCTGAGAATTTAACTTTTCCATCTGCATCGTTCTTAACTGTTTCAACAACTTTACCTGTTGAATCTTTAAGTTCGAAGCTGAATTCGTTAGCTTTAAGAACTCTTCCTTCTAATTTCTTAGTAAAGTTGAATTCTACTTGTACTGGTACGCTGTTTACACGTTTTTCAGTTGGTTTGTTTGGTTTTTCAACTTTCTTAGTTACTGGGTTGTAATAGTTTACTACTTGAGCCGCAGTGTTTTCGATATCTACTCCACCTGGTACATCAGCTTTAACTGTTGTTGAAATATCAAATTTGTAGTAGCGTCCAAATGCAAATTTAGTTGTGTCGATAATTTGAGTATTTTCTGCATCTCCTAGAGATTTAGTGAATCCAGCTTTAAGAGTTGCTGTGATTACTCCGTCATTAACTGTAATATCAAATTTGTCTGTTACGTCATCTCCTGTTACTGAATCGTAAGCTTTAATCTTAGTTGCATCAAGATCTAACTTAGTTTCATCGTAGTCATCTGAGATTCCTACAGATTGGATGTTATCTTTGTTGTTTGCATCAAATTTAGTTGTATCTAACCACACTTGGTAAACTAATTTGTCACCACGTTTAACAGTCTTAGTATTGATGTTTTCTGCTTCATTGTTGTTATCTTTATCAACATATGGATCAGTATTTGTTTCAGTGTATTTATTTGTTAATTCACTGTCATCATCTAATAACTTGTTATCAGTAATTGAGTATTTCTCTGTATTTAATACATATTTTTCTGGTTGGAACTTAGGTTCATTCCGGTGGTGTTACACGGTTGTTGAACTCTTTGTCCTCAGCTTCTGTTACGTTTGTAACTAATGCTTTAGCTGTTCCGTCGTGTGATACTGTTACAGTTACATTTGCTTTCATTGTGTCGTAAGTTACAGTAGCGTCTGTTCCTGCAACTTCTTCAACTGTGTAGTTGTATTCCTTCTTCACCTTTATTGAATTCGATAGCTGAGAATTTAACTTTTCCATCTGCATCGTTCTTAACTGTTTCAACAACTTTACCTGTTGAATCTTTAAGTTCAAAGCTGAATTCGTTAGCTTTAAGAACTCTTCCTTCTAATTTCTTAGTGAAGTTGAATTCTACTTGTACTGGTACGCTGTTTACACGTTTTTCAGTTGGTTTGTTTGGTTTTTCAACTTTCTTAGTTACTGGGTTGTAGTAGTTTACTACTTGAGCCGCAGTGTTTTCGATATCTACTCCACCTGGTACATCAGCTTTAACTGTTGTTGAAATATCAAATTTGTAGTAGCGTCCAAATGCAAATTTAGTTGTGTCGATAACTTGAGTATTTTCTGCATCTCCTAGAGACTTAGTAAATCCATCTTTAAGTGTTGCTGTGATTACTCCGTTATTAACTGTGATATCGAATTTAGATGTTACATCATCTCCTGTTACTGAATCGTAAGCTTTAATCTTAGTTTCATCAAGATTTAACTTAGTTTCATCGTAATCATCTGAGATTCCCACAGATTGAATGTTATCTTTGTTAGTTGCATCAAATTTAGTTGTATCTAACCATACTTGGTAAACTAATTTGTCACCACGTTTAACAGTCTTAGTATTTAAGTTTTGTTTTTCGTTGTTAGATGCATCATCAGCATATGGGTTTTGCATTTGTATCTGCATACTTTTATCTAGTCAACTCTTTATCATCATCAACGAGTTTGTCACCATTTGATATCAAATTTTTCTCTTCAGAAACAACATATTTTTCTGGTTGGAACTTAGGTTCTTCGGTGGTGTTACACGGTTGTTGAACTCTTTTGTCTTCAGCTTTCTGTGACGTTTGCAACTAATGCTTTAGCTGTTCCATCGTGTGATACCACAATTTTAACTGTAGCCACCATTGAGTCATATGTTACAGTAGCGTCTGTTCCTGCAACCTCTTCAACTGTGTGAGTTGTGAACGTTCCCTTCTTCACCTTTCTTGAATTCGATAGCTGAGAATTTAACTTTTCCATCTGCATCGTTCTTAACTGTTTCAACAACTTTACCTGTTGAATCTTTAAGTTCGAAGCTGAATTCGTTAGCTTTAAGAACTCTTCCTTCTACTTTCTTAGTGAAAGTTGAACTCTACTTGTACTGGTACGCTGTTTACACGTTTTTCAGTTAGGTTTTGTTTGGTTTTTCAACTTTCTTAGTTAGCTGGGTTTGTAGTAGTTTACTACTTGTGCCGCAGTATTTTCGATATCTACACCAGCTGCAACATCAGCTTTAACTGTTGTTGGAATATCAAATTTGTAGTAACGTCCAAATGCAAATTTAGTTGTGTCGATAACTTGAGTATTTTCTGCATCTCCTAGAGACTTAGTAAATCCATCTTTAAGTGTTGCTGTGATTACTCCGTTAGTAACTGTGATATCGAATTTAGATGTTACATCATCTCCTGTTACTGAATCGTAAGCTTTTAATCTTAGTTTCATCAAGATCTAACTTAGTTTCATCGTAATCATCTGAGATTCCTACAGATTGAATGTTTATCTTTGTTAGTTGCATCAAAATTTAGTTGTATCTAACCATACTTGATAAACTAGTTTGTCACCACGTTTAACAGTCTTAGTATTTAAATTTTGTTTTTCGTTGTTAGATGCATCATCAGCATATGGGTTTGCATTTGTATCTGCAACTTTATTTACTAATTCTTTATCATCATCAAACCAGTTTGTCACCAGTAATGTCAAATTTTTCTTCAGAAACAACATATTTTTCTGGTTGGAACTTAGGTTCTTCCGGTGGTGTTACACGGTTGTTGAACTCTTTATCAGCATTTCGTGACAGTTTGTAACTAATGCTTTAGCTGTTCCATCGTGAGATACCAGTGACTTTACATTCTAGCCACCATTGAGTCATATGTTACAGTAGCGTCTGTTCCTGCAACTTCTTCAACTGTGTAGTTGTGACGTTCCTTCTTCACCTTTCTTGAATTCGATAGCTGAGAATTTAACGTTTTCCATCTGCATCGTTCTTAACTGTTTCAACAACTTTACCTGTTGAATCTTTAAGTTCGAAAGCTGAATTCGTTAGCTTTAAGAACTCTTCCTTCTAATTTCTTAGTGAAGTTGAATTCTACTTGTACTGGTACGCTGTTTACACGTTTTTCAGTTGGTTTGTTTGGTTTTTCAACTTTCTTAGTTACTGGGTTGTAGTAGTTTACTACTTGATGCCGCAGTATTTTTCGATGTCTACTCCACTGCAACTATCAGCTTTTAACTGTCTGCTGGGATGTCAAATTTGTAGTAACGTCCAAATGCAAATTTAGTTGTGTCAATAACTTGAGTATTTTCTGCATCTCCTAGAGACTTAGTGAATCCAGCTTTAAGAGTTGCTGTGATTACTCCGTTATTAACTGCGATATCAAATTTGTTTGTTACTTCATCTCCTGTTACTGAATCGTAAGCTTTAATCTTAGTTTCATCAAGATTTAACTTAGTTTCATCGTAATCATCTGAGATTCCCACAGATTGAATGTTATCTTTGTTAGTTGCATCAAATTTAGTTGTATCTAACCATACTTGATAAACTAGTTTGTCACCACGTTTAACAGTCTTAGTATTTAAATTTTGTTTTTCGTTGTTAGATGCATCATCAGCATATGGGTTTGCATTTGTATCTGCAACTTTATCATCTAATTCTTTATCATCATCAACCAGTTTGTCACCAGTAATATCAAATTTTCTCTTCAGAAACAACATATTTTTCTGGTTGGAACTTAGGTTCTTCCGGTGGTGTTACACGGTTGTTGAACTCTTTGTCTTCAGCTTCTGTTACGTTTGTAACTAATGCTTTAGCTGTTCCGTCGTGTGATACCACAACTTTAACTTCAGCTACCATTGTGTCGTATGTTACAGTAGCGTCAGTTCCTTTAACCTCTTCAACTGTGTAGTTGTAAGTTCCTTCTTCACCTTTCTTGAATTCGATAGCTGAGAATTTAACTTTTCCATCTGCATCGTTCTTAACTGTTTCAATAACTTTACCTGTTGAATCTTTAAGTTCGAAGCTGAATTCGTTAGCTTTAAGGACTCTTCCTTCTAAACTTTCTTAGTGAAAGTTGAATTCTACTGATACTGGTACGCTGTTTACACGTTTTTCAGTTGGTTTGTTTGGTTTTTCAACTTTCTTAGTTACTGGGTTGTAGTAGTTTACTACTTGAGCTGCAGTATTTTCGATGTCTACTCCACCTGCAACATCAGCTTTAACTACTGCTGGGATGTCAAATTTGTAGTAACGTCCAAATGCAAATTTAGTTGTGTCAATGATTTGAGTATTTTCAGTATCTCCTAGAGACTTAGTGAATCCAGCTTTAAGTGTTGCTGTGATTACTCCGTTATTAACTGCGATATCAAATTTGTTTGTTACTTCATCTCCTGTTACTGAATCGTAAGCTTTAATCTTAGTAGCATCAAGATCTAACTTAGCTTCATCGTAATCATCTGAGATTCCCACAGATTGAATGTTATCTTTGTTAGTTGAATCAAATTTAGTTGTATCTAACCACACTTGGTAAACTAATTTGTCACCACGTTTAACAGTCTTAATATTGATGTTTTCTGCTTCATTGTTGTTATCTTTATCAACATATGGATCGTATTTGTTTCATGCATTTGTTATCGTTAATTCACTGTCATCATCTAATGAACTTGTTATCTGATATCTGAGATTTCTCTGCATAAACTACATATTTTCTCTGGTTGGAACTTAGGGTTCGTCCGGTGGTGTTACACGGTTGTTAAACTCTTTTGTCTTCAGTTTCTGTTACGTTTGTAACTAATGCTTTAGCTGTTCCATCGTGTGATACCTCAACTTTAACATTCGCTACCATTGTGTCGTATGTTTAACAGTTGCGTCTGTTCCTTTAACCTCTTCAACTGTGTAGTTGTGAAGCTCGCTTGTTCACCTTTCTTGAATTCGATAGCTGAGAATTTAACGTTTTCCATCTGCATCGTTCTTAACTGTTTCAACAACTTTACCTGTTGAATCTTTAAGTTCGAAGCTGAATTCGTTAGCTTTAAGAACTCTGCCTTCAAGTTTCTTAGTGAAAGTTGAATTCTACTGATACTGGTACGCTGTTTACACGTTTTTCAGTAGGTTTTGTTTTGGTGTTTTCAACTTTCTTAGTTACTGGGTTGTAGTAGTTTAACGACTTGAGCTGCAGTATTTTTCGATGTCTACTCCACCTGCAACATCAGCTTTAACTGTCTGCTGGGAATGTCAAATTTGTAGTAACGTCCAAATGCAAATTTAGTTGTGTCAATGATTTGAGTATTTTCTGCATCTCCTAGAGACTTAGTGAATCCAGCTTTAAGTGTTGCTGTGATTACTCCGTTATTAACTGCGATATCAAATTTGTCTGTTACTTCTATCTCCTGTTACTGAATCGTAAGCTTTAATCTTAGTTGCATCAAGATCCAACTTAGTTTCATCGTAGTCATCTGAGATTCCTACAGATTGAATGTTATCTTTTGTTGTTTTGCATCAGAATTTAGTTGTATCCAACCACACTTGATAAAACTAATTTGTCACCACGTTTTAACAGTCTTAGTATTGATGTTTTCTGCTTCATTGTTGTTATCTTTGATCAACATATGGATCAGTATTTGTTTCAGTGTATTTATTTGTTAATTCACTGTCATCATCTAATAACTTGTTATCAGTAATTGAGTATTTCTCTGTATTTAATACAACGTATTTTCTCTGGTTGGAACTTAGGTTCGTCGGTGGTGTTACACGGTTGTTGAACTCTTTGTCTTCAGCTTCTGTTACGTTTGTAACTAATGCTTTAGCTGTTCCGTCGTGTGATACCACAACTTTAACTGTAGCTACCATTGAGTCATATGTTACAGTTGCGTCTGTTCCTGCTACCTCTTCAACTGTGTAGTTGTAAGTTCCTTCTTCACCTTTCTTGAATTCGATAGCTGAGAATTTAATTTTTCCATTTGCATCGTTCTTAACTGTTTCAACAACTTTACCTGTTGAATCTTTAAGTTCGAAGCTGAATTCGTTAGCTTTAAGAACTCTTCCTTCTAATTTCTTAGTAAAGTTGAATTCTACAGTGATAGGCACACTGTTAACACGTTTTTGAGTAGGTTTTTCTGGTTTTTCAACAGATTTGCTTACTGGGTTGTAAACGTGAACGATTTGGTTCGCTTTGTTTTCGATATCTACTCCACCAGGAACGTCAGCTTTAACTGTAGCTGGGATATCAAATTTGTAGTAACGTCCAAATACAAATTTGGTTGTATCGATAACTTGAGTATTATCAGCATCACCTAAAGATTTGTTCATAGAAGCTTTAGATGTAGCTGTAATTACACCATTTTCAACTTTAATGTCGAATTTAGATGTAACATCAACTCCAGTTGTTCCATCGTATGCTTTAATGTCAGCAGCGTTTACTGTTAATTTATCCGCATCATAAGTATCAGAGATACCAACAGATTGAATATTATTTCTGTCTGTGAAATTCTTAGTATCTAACCATACTTGGTAGTACTAATTTTTCTCCACGTTTAACAGTCTTAGTATTAATGTTTTCTGCTTCGTTATTGTTAGTTAAGTCAGCATATGGGTTAGCATTAGTTTCTGTATATTTGTCAGTTAATTCTTTATCATCATCTAATAGTTTTTCACCAGTTAGATCATATTTTTCTTTATTAACTACATATTTTTCTGGTTGGAATACAGGTGTTTCTGGAGGAGTTATTTTGTTATTGAACTCTTTATCCGCTGTTCCATCAGTTGCTTTACCATTAGCGTCTACCCCACCAGCAGAAACTACGTTAGTTACTGTTGTTAATGTGTGACCATTTTTAGCAACTTCTACAGTAATAGTAGCTTTCATAGTATCATATACCATTCCAGCTTCTTTAGCTGCAGGGATAACTTCTTCTACAGTATAAGTGTGAGTTCCAACTTTAGAGTTGTCAAATGTTAATTCTGAGAATGTAACAGTTCCGTCTGCTTTGTTAGTTACTGTTTCAACTTCTTGTCCGTTTGCATCTTTAAGAACGAATTTGAATTCTCCGTCTTTAAGCTCACGTCCTGCTAATTTCTTAGTGAAGTCGAATTTAGTTTTAACTGGTGCTACAACATAGTTGTTGAAGATTTTATCATCAGCACTTGATTTGAATCCACCTTCAGCACTGTATTTAACCGCAGCTTCTAAATCACCTTGAGCGTTCTCAGTCACATTAACAGTCATAGTAACTGTCATTGCATCGTACTCGACGTTTGCATCTGAACCTGGAGTCTCAGTGATTGTGTAAGTGTAAGTTCCCACTTTGTTAAATGTTAATTTACTGAATATAGCTTTACCGTCAGCTTTGTTAGTAACAGTTTCTTCATATGCTGCTATTGATGGGTTAGGTTGTACTTCTTTAAGTTTAAATGTAAACTCACCATTTGCTAATACACGTCCTTCAAGTTGTTTTTCAACTTCTGGAGTTACTTCAACTGGGTCTTGTTTTACATAGTAGTAAACAGGTTGTTTATATGGTGTTAACGTGTTTATTAAGTCAACGTTTGTACCAATACCTCCTACTCCACGTTCTAATTGAGAGTTAGCTGTACCGTATCCAATTCCATCTCCTAAGAATGGTACGAATACAGTTTTATATGGTGTATATCTTGAAGCTTTTTGGAAGTCAAATGTAACTTCTTTACCGTTTGGATATTCAGTTTTCGCTCCCGTTTCTGGATCAGTTACTGTATGCGCAATAGTGTGAAGTGGTGTTTTCTTAACAGTTAATTCTTGAGTATTAGCATCACCTGGCTTAATTGGTTTAGTTTCTGCTAGTAACATATAACCATCTGTGTCCAATGTACCATCAGAACGCTTGCTTTGTTGTTTTGGATCTAGTAAGTAAACACGAATAACTACTGAACCATCTTCTCCAACTACTTCTTTAATACGTTTAATACCATAACGGTCCGCATCCATGAACTTAGTACCAACTGCGTAAGGACGACTTACATAACCAGATGTAGAATCTGAAGGAGCAGTTTGGTAAAGTTTGTATCCATCAAATTGACGCACACCAGATGCAGTAAAGCTTTGCCCTTCCATAGCTTTAGTTGTATATCTAGCTAAATCTACTTCATTACCATTTTCTTTATAATCTTGAACAGTTTACATCTGTTTTATTTGCATTGAAATGTGGATTGTTTTTGTCAACTACTTTATAGTAAGTTGTTTTATTAATTGCCTCTGGTATTTTAGCATTTGAATCAGTAATTGTACGACCATTGTAAGCTGGTTCAACAACGTTTAGAATATCTGTTGTAGTACGAGCGTTATAAACCGCAGTATAAAGTGTTTGTTCCGCTGGTGTAGTTGAGTGTCCAGCAGCTACTAAAGTCTGTGATACTCTTTCCAACTTCATAACCCATTTTTGAATGAAATGGTTGAGTTGCTTTCCTCTTTTCAACAGTACCTGCTTTATAGTCTACTTGGAAAAAGTTAATTGACTATTAGACGCAGCTGTCGTAGTAGTGAACTTTTTGAACACCACTAGATGCAGTAACAGTTCTTGTTTCTATTACATTACCAGTAGTTTTATCTAGTAATTCAACTGTTGTATCTGTAGATTCATCAAATCTCTTATACGCACGTGCATAATAATTTCTATTATAACGTTTGTTGAATTCAGTTAATTCCCAGATAGCATAAGTATACCAATCTCCTTCTTTTCTTGCGTACCCAGCTGGTACAGGTTGAGAACTAACAGTTGCACCGTTAGCATCTCTGATTTCTGGAGTTACCTTTTCCCCATCTTTTAAGTAAGTACTTACTGCTACTGGGTTAGAGTTGTGGTCTCCAGATACAACTTCGTTTGTAACAGCACGACGATTACGTACTCTTGGTTTATCCCTTCTGAGTTCTTGTTAGCTTCTACTTTTGGTGAAGTCTCCTCTTTTTTTGCAGTTGCTTCTTTTGTAGAAGTTGCTGCTGTTGCATCTTCTTTTGCAATTTCTTCAGCTTTCGGTACTACAACATTAGCTGTTGCGGTCTCTAAAACTTCTGCTTTTGCTGGCGTCTCAGTCTTTGGTATTGCAGTTGCTGCAGTCGCTGATGTTTCTGCTTTTGCTGTCGTCTCAATCTTTGGTGTTGCAGTTGCTGCATTAGTTTCAGACGCTTGATAGCTTCTCCACTACCTGCTAACGCAAAACTAAGTCCAAATCCTAAGAAAACAGACGCTACGCCAACTTTATATTTTCTTAAAGAAAAACGTTGATATTCTCTTCTTATCATTTTGATAACTTCTCCTTTTTAAATAATAATTCTTAAACAGTATACAATTATATATGTATATCTTTGTTTCATAATATATGTATAAACACTGTATTACTAACCTCATCATTGTAACATAACAAATTCTTCACTACAGAAAAACATATAAAAATACTAAAATTTGTGAATGAAAAGTGATAATGTCTTAAGTAGAAAAGGAAAAATGTCCCAACATAATAAAAATATATTATACTAAAATCATAATATTCGGAGGAAATAAAAATGACAGATGTTATCACAAAACAACATAATGTAAAATTAAATGACATTCAAGAAAGTAAATACCTTGTCATTACAGATGTTATAAATGGAGTTAAAACTAAAAACGTGCTGCTGCTCTACTTAACCTCACTGAAAGACAAATTAATAGGTTAATAAAAAGTGGCTGAGACAGAAGGTCCTTCTGGCTTTATTCATAAAAAAATACTGGTGTCTCTCCTAGTAATAAAATTCCTGATTCTATCAAAAATCAAATAATCTATTGGTATAAAGATACTTACTATGATTTTTTTCTTTCTTACATTTTGTGAAATACTTCATAATGAGAAAAAAATATTAATTAGTCGTACTTCTGTCGCTAATATCTTATTTGATGCTGATATTATCTCTCCTAAAGCTACTAAGAAAACCAAAGCTTTTAATGAAACGTAGAATTAAACAAAAATTCAGTTACTCACAATCAAAAATACTACTTCAACTGTTGTAGAACCCATTTCTAATCTATCTAGTGTTCATCCTAGTAGACCTAGAAAAAAATATTTTGGTGAACTTCTTCAAATGGATGCTAGTATTCATAACTGGTTTGGCGATAAAATGACTTCTCTTCATATCGCTATTGATGATTCTACTGGTATGATTGTTGGTGCTTATTTTGATGAGCAGGAGACTTTAAATGGTTACTATACTGTCTTGCACCAAGTCCTTAATAATTATGGTATCCCTTATGAATTATGGACTGATAAGAGAACTATTTTTGAATACACTTCTTCTAAAAACAAGAAAATTGAAAATGATACCTTTACTCAGTTTGGCTATGCTTGCCATCAATTAGGTATTTCTCTTTTTTCTTCTAGTGTTCCTCAGAAAAAAGGACGAGTTGAACGTGCTTTTGGAACACTTCAATCTCGTCTTGTACCTTTGTTTAGGCTTGAAAATATTCAAACCATAGATCAAGCGAATAATTTTTTGGCTTCTTATCTCTCTTTGTTTAATTCGCATTTCTCTATCCCTAATTATAACACACCTAAGTTCGAAGCGATAGATAATATTGACACTAATTTAATTTTTGATGTGAATTCTATTAGGAAAATTAATTCTGGATATCATTTCAAATACAAAAATAAATCATATATTCCTATTAATTCTCTCGGTAAGGCTGTATATTATCCCTATTAAAACTGAGATTAGAGTTATTGAAGCTTTTGATGGGAATTTATACGTATCTATAGAAAATAATATTTTTCTACTAGGGTTTTTAGAAAATCATGAACTTGAGTCTATTGAGTTTGACGTTCCTATTTTAAAGGAAACTAAACCTAAATATATCCCACCTATGTCTCATCCTTGGAGAAAGAATTCTTTCTTGAAATATATATCTAAACTTGATACTTCGATAGCTAAAGGAGATTTTTGATAACCTTTAATAGGCAAAAAGAATGATTAAAACAAAGGCACTGCCTTTTTAATCATTCGCTTTTTGGCTTATCCAAGCAGTAGCGCGGAAGAACTTCTACATATTTTTTTATTTTTAAGGATTTTTCTTCGCTATTTTTAATTGATAATTTAGGACATTTTCCCTTTTGCTTGACAGAAAAACATATAAAAATACTAAAATTTTATTGAGTTTAATAAGTGTTACATTTTTATTAATATTACCAAGAGTTCACTAAGCATGTTTTTATATTTTTTTAACTTTGAATCTCATAAATACTATCATTCCCAGAAATTATGTCACAATATATTTTATAGATATCAAAGTAAACATGTTCCGTTGACGAAAAATATGTTGAAAGTCTACTATATAAAAATTATTTTTTTATTTAAATTTTTCAAAGATATTTTTCTATTCTTTCAAAACTGTCAAAGTCGGGATAAAAAACCGAGATATTCAAAAGAAGAGCGTCAAGCTATCCTCACTAAAAAAAGAAAGAAATAAGATTAAAATGAAAAATAGAAAAAGCTATACTACTTAATATAGCATAGCTTTTCTCCTAATTTTTCTAAATCAACCGAATTTGACAAAGAATCACTTTTTCGTTATTTTTAATTGATAATTTAGAACATGTTCCCTTTTGCTTGACAATAAAATAAGTGTAAATATAAAAATGTACAATTATTCAAAACTAACATGATTTTTTAGTCGATAAGAATTACCTATAATAGTTACTACATGAACATGATAAAGTAACCTGTCTAGTATAGCTAAAAACCACTTTGTCATTACTAAATAATGTCTTCCATTCAGAAGAAGGAATATTAGATGTGGCTATTATACTCTTCTTTTCATAACGACTTTTTAACATATTTTTATCAAGAGCAGGGGCATGCCATCTTCGAACTCTTGATAAAATACTTAAAAATTTGATTAAACTCTAGGAATAAAACCTAGAAAAAAATCATAAATAGATAATTTTATTTAAAATAGGAATTTATTTTTCTACAAAAAACTTGATACTACCTGAACTCTACTCTTATTTTATCAAGAAAGGATGATTTTTGAATTTTTTTAAACCTTTATCTTACACCCACATGATAATATTTCAAAAATTTGGATAAATTTTTGGAGGCTATTTATTATGAAATTAACAGATGAAAATAGGATAGAGATGTATAGACTTAAGAAAGAAGGATACTTATACAAGAAACTATCTAAAAAGTTTGAAATTGATCCTAGTAATGTGAAGTACATGGTCAAATTAGCTGATTTACATGGTGAAACAGTACTAATTAAAAGGAAAAATACTTACTATTCACCGAGATTAAAAACTAGATATAATCAATGAAGTTTTTAATATTGGGAAATTCTATACACACTACTTCATTAAAGTACGCATTACCAAATCATGGTTTACTATGTAATTGGATTTCAAAATTTAAAAGAAAACGGGTATAATATACTAGAGAAACCGAAAGGAAGACCTAGTAAGATGATAATAAAAATATTGAAAATAAAGAATTATCAAAAGTTGAACAACTAGAGAAAGAACTTGAGTACTTACGCGCAGAAAATGCAGTTTTAAAAAGTTGAGAGAGATAAAGGTTAAAACAATCTCAAACGAAGAGAAAACAAAAAAATAGTAGAAGAATTAAAAAGAAACACATAAATTAAATATACTATTAAAAATTTTAGGCTTATCTCGTTCATCATATTATTATACAAAAATAAAGAAGATAAAGATATAAAAAGTATAGAAGAAGCTATTAAATCTATTCAGGAAAAAGAACAAACTAAGATATGGGTATAGAAGAGTAACATCAGAACTTAGAAATATGGGATTTTTAGTAAATCATAAAAAGTTTTTGAGATTAATGAGAAAAACTAGATGTGCTATCATTTGTAAGGCCTACTAGAAAGTATAATTCTTATAAAGGAGAGACAGGAAAAATCGCAGATAATATAATAGATAAAGATTTCTTCGCTTCAGAACCATTAAAGAAATGTTATACAGATGTAACTGAATTTAAGGTTGGAGAAGATAAAGGTTTATTTAGCTCCTATAATTGATGGATATAATGCAGAGATAATAGCATATAGTGTTTCATTTTCACCTAACTTGGCACAACAGTATGAAATGTTATCGCAACTTCAAAATGAAAGATATGATGGTATGATACTACATAGTGATCGAGGCTGGCAATATCAACATATTTCATATAGACAATGCCTTAAGGTAAAAGGAATTACGCAATCAATGTCTAGGAAAGGAACATCGGCTGATAATGCATTTATGGAATCCTTTTTGGTGTTTTTAAAATCTGAGATGTATTATGGATTCGAAGATACTTTTAAGAATAAATATGAATTAAAAAGAATCCATTATAGATTATATAAAAGTATTACAATGAAGAGAATAAAATTGAACTTAGGTGGACTAAGTCCTATAAATTACAGGAAAATGAATAGAAACTAATATAAATAAAAACTTTCATTCCTTTTTACAGTTTAGATTTTTCCTCCTATTTAATCAAGGACAAAAGTACGCCTTTTAAAAATCCTTGACTAAATAGTTTGGAAAATCTAAAATAACTATAAGGAATGAAAGTCACTAAAAAGTAATAAAATTTACTGACTTTAAAGTTTAAAAACACTAAACAAAAATAACTTAATATTTTGTCCAACTTTTTGGGTGCAGTACCCATAACGGGTGATATTTCGGAGACTTCTCCTCCTCAACTGGCTAAAGCCTTTTAATAAGATTAATTTCCAAAAGAAATCAAAATCTTACGATTTTCCTGCTTTTATCTTTATAAAATTATCTCATTGTTACGAATTCTTCTGAACCAGTTGGGTGAATCGCTACTGTGTTATCAAAATCACGTTTTGTTGCTCCCATTTTAATCGCAACAGCAAAACCTTGAATCATTTTCATCAACACCATATCCAATTCCGTGTAATCCTACAACTTTCTCATCTTCACCAAGAGTTACTAGTTTCATAAAAACATGGTTGTCTGTGACTGAGTGTTGCAGAATACATTGAGTGAATGATGATTTATAAACTTTAATGTTTTCTTCACCAAACTCTTTAATAGCCTGTTCTTCTGTGTATCCAATAGAACCAATCGCTGGGTGTGAGAATACAACTGTAGCAACATTAGTATAATCTAAATGTTCTTCTGGTTTATTATTAAATAGTCTTTCTGATAATCTACGTCCTGCCGCAACAGCAACTGGAGTTAAGGCAAGGCGCCCTGTTACATCACCTACTGCATAGATACCTTCTACATTAGTATTTTGAATTTATCTGTTGGAATAAATCCACGTTCATCTACTTCCACACCTGCTGCTTCTAAGTTAAGATTTTCAGATAATGGTTTTCTACCGATTGCCCAAATTAATAAGTCAACTGTAGTTTCACGACCATCTTCAAGTACTAAAGTAACACTATCATCACCATTCTTCACAACTTTTTTAAGAATAGCATTTGTGTGAAGAGTTGGACCTTCTTCATTTATAACTTTTACTAAAGTATCTACTATATCTCTATCAAAAGTTCTTAAAGGACGATCACGTCGTACAAATAAGTGAGTATCAACACCAAGACCGTGGAACACTCCAGCAAGTTCAACCGCGATATATCCGGCACCTACTACTGCAATACGTTTTGGTAATTGTTTTAATGCAAAAACTTCATTAGATGTAACACCATACTCTGCTCCCTCAACATTAGGTATAGTTGGTTGTCCTCCAGTTGCTATTAAAATATGATCAGCAGTATACTGTTCTCCATTTACTTCAACTGTATTTTTGTTAACGAACTTAGCATATCCTCTTACTAAATCAACTTTATTGTTATTTAAACCACGTTCATAAGAACCATGAATTCTATCAATATATGCAGAGCGATTACCTACTAATTTTGAAAAATCAAATTCTAAATTTTCAAAACTAAATCCGTAGTCATTAGCATATGATTTTAAACTCTCAGATATTTGTGACGCATGCCACATAACTTTTTAGGAACACATCCCTACATTTACACATGTTCCACCTAATTCATTTCCTTCTATTAACAATCCTTTTACACCGTACATTGCAGCTCGGTTAATTGAAGCTATTCCTCCGCTTCCTCCACCAATCGCAATATAATCATAATGTTTTGCCATGTTTTCACCTCTATAATATTGTATAGCTTTTATCAATTAAAGTTTAGTATTTATATAAATAATTATATCACATAAATCTAATCTCTATATCACATATTATCCAACATTTAACAATTAAATTCAATATATTTGCTTTCACATTTGTAATCAAAATTAAAAATGAAAACATAAACTGAAAAATTAAAAACTAAGCATTCTCCATGCTAACAATTAATTTTTGTGATATAATCTTAGTCATAAATGAGGTGATTATATGTTTAATTATATAGAAAAATTAAATTCTATAGAACAATTCAAAGTATTAAAAGAAGAAAATGAAAAGATTGTCTTTGTATTTTTCTGCAACGTGGTGTCCAGATTGTATCATGTTAGACCGTTACTTAGAAGAAACGATGAACAAGTTTCCTGAAATAAAATTCATCTACGTTAACCGTGATGATTATCCAGAAATAGCTCAGGCTCTTGATATTTTTTGGTATTCCTTCTTTTTGTAGGTTACAAAAATAACGTAGAAATTAGTCGATTTGTATCAAGACTAGCTAAAACTCAAAAAGAAGTAGAAGAATTTTTAGAAAAATTTAGTCTAAAATAAAAATAAGGCTTAGCGCATTTACGCTAAGCCTCATTTTTCAATACCTTCAAATAATACAATGGTCCTAAAATTTTTCTAATATTTTCTACAGATTCAAATTTTATATTCAATGCATCATCAACAGTTTTTATTTTATTATTTTCTATCATCTCTTCAAGGGAAGATGGAACTACGCTTAATTTAAATATCGGTGTGATTTTTAAATCAGATGTAGGTACAACATTATATAAATCATTTTCTTGAATTTCCTGACCAGCAAATATTTCTCTAGTCCCTTTATCCATATTTACTTTTCACAGTTTTATTAGCAATAAAAGTGAGATAATGAATAACCCGCTCTAGGAATTACTAGTATTTTATTATTTTTGTAGCATCACCAATACTATTAAACTCATCTACTCGTAGTATATTAGAAGAATCTTTTGAAAAATTGATACTACCAGCAAAAAGTATTTTTCGAATTCAACATTGAATAATTTTCTATAAACAGCATTAAATTCAATATTTTTCCTTTTTCAGTAACAACTGCACCTAATTCATTAGTTTGTAGAAGTTTATTTTTAGATACTCTAATTTTTCTAGAATTCTCCAGCTACTAAATAATCACTATTAGCCTGCCAACCTAGAAATTCTCGATCACGTTACTCCTGTAGCTGTAGGTAAGTTGGCCATACTATCTATTCTAGATCCCACTAGTACATCTTGACCATCAGATAAAAACTTATCTATTCCTCTACCTACAAACTTCACATTAACCCATTCACTTTCTACTTTTTAAAGTAGATTTCTAGAACAGTTTCAGAGTAATATATTCATCATCATTTATAACTTTTTATTTCGATCTAAATAGTACTTCATATCCTGTACTAGGTTTAATTTTTTACGAAGTTCAGATAATAGTTCTCCAATTTTTGTTTCTGGCCACTCTATATCCTTATCTTTTATACTATCATCAACTTTTCCAAAACGCTTGTTGTAATCATCTGACGAATTTTTAATAGTATTGACATTTTTCTTTGTAATTAGCTTTAATTATAACGCTATTGTCAACTTTTTAATTCCGACAAATCTTTCACATTCTTAGTCTTTGAACTATCACTAGCATCAACAACAGTATAACTTTCCACATGATATTTTTCTTTACTAAAGAACCTAGTATCTATTTCACTTAATTCTTTGACCAGTTAACAAAGTTACTTCTTTTTGAACTTCCATTATCTAATACTACCTTAGTATTATATTTAGCTTGGATCTTTTATATTATTTCCTAATACTTGTGAATTCCCTAACTCTTTATCATCAAGATAGAAACCAGAAAATTCATACTTATCATCTTTTAGGTTTAATTTCATGATATCATTTTTCTTTAACAAAAACTTGGAAAAAGTTATTCCTTGTTTTATTAAATACTCTTTATTATCTTTTTCAGCTCAGATGGATATTCCAAAGTCACTTTATTCCAATAATCTTTTATCTTGAGCTAATTTCACTTCGATTTTTCTTAGCTAGATAAGGTAACTCAATGTTTTTCCGAATTTGCCTCTTCTCCATCAATTAAGACAACAGCCTTCTTGTAACTATAATATTTATCAGGGTTATAATACTGTTCGATACTCGTATGGATAAACAGCAATCTTATCTTCTTGAGGAATATTTCTAAGTTCAATATTCCTATTTACTACTTCTTGTTGCCTTCACTTACAACTAGATTAATGTTCTTCTTAGTAAAATATACTTTTACTAGATTTTGAATATTCTAAGTTTTTAATATTTCCATTATTATCAATATCATAACTCATTACATTCATTATAATTCTAGTATTTGGAGCAAAAAGTTTAAGTAAACTTTTATCCACTATTTTTCCGTTACCACTCTTTTTCAACTGTATTCTAAACATCTCTTTTGGAATATTGTCATCATCTAATGAATAAAAATTAAATAATTGTACTGAATTCTTTTTATAACTAAGTAACTCAGCATTATATTCAAGTTCTTCCATACTACTCTGTATTACACTATTTTTGATTACAGGAAGAGAATAGTTTCTATTGTTATTGAATATATCAAAATTAAATATACTTTCTCTAAAAACAGTATCTGTTACTGTTGTGTTGTAATCTGTAAAGTAATCAGCTTTTTATTTTTAGAATCACCAATAGTTGCAAAACCTAAACATAATAAACCTGAAGCTATCAATTTACAATATTTCAATATTTCTCCTCCTTTTCACCTTTTTACTCTTACTTATTATATCATATTCTTTAATAACTATTATATAAAAATTGTTTAAATAAAACTAAATACATTTATATTCAACTATAAATCATTCGTATTCAGTTTAATTATTTCAAGCAAACTAGAATTTCAAAATGAATAATATCATAAAATTGACCCATAAGTGAAAAACACTTATAGGTCAACTTTTGTTTCAAAATGTAATATTGCTTTCGGCTTATATTTTTCTAACATTATTCGATCATTAGATATACTAACTTCATCATATTCGTAATCTTCACAAAATCGTCGAATACTCCTTGTATAGGAACATCTCATTAGAGTAATCTAAAAATTCCTCTTCAGGAACAGAAAACTCTACCTCATTATAGCTCTCATCAGCATAGTCTGATAAAATTTCATCTTCATAGTCTATTTCAGTATTGAAGTCCTGGGAATATTCATCATCTTGCCCATACCTGGGATCCGGCGACTCCAAACTAGATAAGTTCATTGTATACTAATCAATCTCCTTAAATATCTTTTTATTATTAATATTATACAAAAATAGTATATCATTTTTACAAGTAAAAACTATAATTTTTCAAAATATTTCTTCTAACTCTTCAAGGGCCTCTACACTTGTTCTATAGCGAATTAGCTCCCTATCTCCAGTGAATAAACACTCTTTAACACTAATATCACCTTGAGCATAAATACCTATATAAACTAGACCTACTGGTTTGCCACTTCCATCACTATTGGGACCTGCTATCCCTGTTGTTGCTACTGCAAAATCAGCTCCTAAGCGTTTTGCTACTCCTAATACCATTTCTTTAGCTTACTTCTTCACTAACTGCACCAAATTTTTCTAAAGTTTCTTCTCTAACTCCTAAAGTATTTATCTTCGATTTATTAGAATAACAAACTACACCTTCAAGCAATGCTTCTGAAATTCCACTTTTTCTACTAACATTGAAGAAATTTTTCCACCTGTCAATGATTCTGCTATTGATATAGTAAACTTATTTTCAATCAAAAGATTGGCTACTACAGTATTCATTTCAGTTTGAGTACTAGATATATCTTCATCTCCTACAAGATATATGTACTCTCCTACTCTTTTCTCCAATCTCATCTAATTTGCTTCCTGATAAGATCTTTCACACTCTGCTTATCATCACCACTAACTGTTATACGAAGCAATACCTCTCCAGTTTTAGCATAAAGTGCTAAAGTTGGATTAGTTTGATTATCCATTATATCTTTAATCTTTGTCTCTAACAAAGATTCTCCAATACCATAAAATCTTACATATTTAGAAATAAATTGCTTGCAGCTAAATTTTCTAGATAAGGCTTCACACTCTTTTCAAACATATCGCGCATCTCTCGAGGCGGGCCAGGTAGTAAAAACGATTCTTTTATTATTTTTCCTCAATTATTATCCCTGGCGCTGTTCCACAATACTTTTCAATACTATTGCACCCTCAGGAATCATAGCTTGTTTTTTATTGTTTTCTGTTATTATATTTCTACCTGATCTAGTAAGTCTCTCTAGTATTTTTACCCATGAATATTCATGAAAATAAAACTCTCTACCAAAGTATTCTGCTGCACATTCTTTAGTAATATCATCATCAGTCGGTCCTAAAGTACTCAGTAATAATAACCGTATCATTTTCTAAAATGCACTCTCTAAAGTTTTAATTAATCTCTCTCGGTTATCACCTACAGTTGTTTGTCTAAAAACTCCAAACCCAAGAGCCGCCAACTCTTTTGATAAATAAGCTGTATTTGTATTTACTATATCACCTAATAATAATTCAGTTCCAACTGACACTAATTCAACTCTCATAATATTCGCCTCTCAATATTTTTCATTTTCTTTTCAATTATATTCTACATCAAATTTATTAAAAATAAATTATATAATCTCTCTTATTAATTTCATCAAAATAAAAAGAGTTGATTATAAGCACTTTAAAATTTTTATAATCAACTCTTTAATGATTATTCTCTATTTGTATATGATTGATGAAGTTCTAATTGGTCTCCCATAAGTTCATCAACAGTTACCATTTCAAATCCTTGTTCAGTTAAGTACTGTAATATCAATGGTAATGCATCAATCGTTGTTTGATGAATATCATGCATTAAGATAATTGAACCAGGTTGGGCTTTTCTAACTTCTTTCATTATAGAAGCAGTATTACGTTTTTTCCAATCAAGAGTATCAATATCCCATAAAATAAATGATTGGTCTACAGCCGCCTGAATAGCTCCATTAATCGCTCCATATGGAGGTCTCATAACGTGAATATCTTGTCCACTTGCTTTTCTCAGTGCTTCTGTTGTATCATTAATTTGTTTCTTCGCTTGTTCTAAACTTAATTTTGTTAATACCGGATGATCCCAAGAGTGGTTACCAATTTGATGTCCTTCTGCAACTACTTGTTTAATAAGATCTTCATTTCCTGCGACAGAACGACCAACCATAAAGAATGTACCTTTAGCTTTATATTTCTTCAATAATTCTAATGCTACAGGAGTAGTCTGTGGATTTGGTCCATCATCAAATGTTAATGCTACAGCTTTTCTATCTCTTTTCTTAACATATTCTTTATATTTTTCTAAGTCTTCACCTTTTAGATAGCTCTCCGTTATATACTTGTGTAAGTCAGCCATAGGAACTTCTACTGAACTAACTTCTCCGACTTTAGGATCAATATTTATGTTAAATTTAGATTCACCATAAGTGAATTTCCAGTCAGCCATATCTTGATCTCGAAGTTTAACAATAGCATCTTTTCCTTCTGCTTCAGATACTCCACGAACTTCTAATTGTTTTTGTATTTTAAATAAAAACTTTTTCTTAGCATCATCTGGAGAAGCAAATAAACTAGATAAAGTAAATGGTTTTCCTTCATTAGTTAAGAAAATACTAGATAAATTAGATTCTGTTGCAGCTCCTACATTCTTATCAGATATTTTATGAGTAACTTTCTCAACACTTAATTCTGATACATTAGCAAAATTACTCTCTTTCTTTACTTCCACTGAAAACAATTTCTTTAATATTTTTGTTAAAGTCTAGTTCCCCTTCAACTAATCCTTTTGTTTCCTCATCTAAACGAGATTTTATTTCATCTGCATTAGAAGAGTTTGAGTTTGGATAATAAACTTTTACAAATTTATCACCCTAACCAACCAGTTTTTGAACTGCTATCTTTTTGCGAAATCTGATTTATCAGCAGCTTCTACCGTATCTTTAACCTGCGATTTAAAATTGTACTCTTGCCATTTTTGGTAAGCTGGTTCACCGTAGAATAATAAGAATGTACAAATAGCTATAAATAAAAATACCTAAAAAGACACCTAATTTTCTTCATTATTCTTATTCCCTTCTTTTAAATTATTTTTATTACATTTTAAAAGATATAGGGAATTCATCTATTAAAATAAAGTTCACTATATCCTTATAAACTAATAAAAATTATACACTACTATTATACATTAAACTACAGAATTTCTCCAGTATATTTAATAAAAATTACATTAATAATACTATAATATAAAAGAAAGGCATTAGCTTACAGACTAACACCTTTCTCTTATTATTTTGTTCTGCATTCTACGACCTTTTTGTCGAAGAATTTCTTATCTGTTCCCCTACGTTCATTACGATTTTTCTTATCTCTATTTTTCTGAACGTCGACGTCTATCATTACCTCTATTTGAACGTCTACCTCGTTCTTGTTTTCTAGGTAACGGTTTTTCAAATGATAATTCTACATCTACTTCTTTTTATCATTGATTAATTTACTTAGTAAAATTGTAATTACTTTTTCCGCATTTGTTTCAGCTAACAATTTATTAGCTAAGCTGTTAAACTCGACATGGTTATTTTCCATTTCTGAAATAACCTCATCAAATAATCTGTTGTGACGGGCTTTCTTCACTTCTTCTTTTGAATATGGACGTAACATCTTCATTCTTTTCTCCACGAGAATTTTCAATATCTTTCAGATAAGGCATCTCTACTGGATTTAAAAATGTAATTGCTACTCCAGATTTCCCTGCTCGTCCTGTTCTTCCGATTCTATGAGTATAACTTTCTACATCTTGTGGAATATCAAAATTATAAACATGTGTAACATCACTAATATCAATACCACGTGCTGCAACATCCGTTGCAACAAGGATTTGTAGTGAGTTATTTTTAAATTTACGCAAAATTTCTAAACGCTTAGATTGAGTGATATCTCCATGTAATCCTTCAGCTAAGTATCCTTTAGCAATCAATGCACTCGCTAATTCATCAACACGACGTTTAGTTCTACCGAAAACAATAGCTAAATTAGGATTTTGAACATCTAAAAATCCAATTAGCGTCTCTAGTTTTCCATTTTCTCTAGCGATTGTGGCATATTCTGTAATATCTGGTTTAAGATCTTCATCACTCATAGTTTTTAATAAGTTTATAACTTCTCATGAAGTCTTTTTGAAAGTTCCATTATTGTTTTAGGCATTGTCGCAGAGAACAATAGTGTTTGATGTCTTGAAGTTATTTTAGATAAAATAAATCTTACATCTTCTATGAATCCCATATTTAGCATTTCATCAGCTTCATCTAATACTAGATGTGTTAATGAATCTAATTTAATTGTTCTTCTATTAATATGATCGATAACACGACCTGGTGTTCCTACTATAATTTGAGGACGTTTTTTCAAATCTTGAATTTGTCTTTCAATACTTGTTCCACCAAATACAATACTTACTTTTAATCCTTTAGCTCTTGACATTAAACGAAGTTGCTCTCCAACTTGCTGAGCTAACTCTCTTGTTGGAGCAAGGATTAATGATTGTAATTGATCATTACGCCTTACTGTATCTACTAACGGTATTCCAAAAGCACCTGTTTTTCCTGATCCTGTTTGTGCTTGCGCTAAAATATCAATTCCCGATAATACGTATGGAATTGTCTCTGTTTGAATACCAGTTGGAGATATGAAATTCATGTTGGTTAGTGACTGAACTGTCTCTTGACTAACCCCCTAATTCTTCAAATGTTGTCATTTATTTTCTCCTTAATTTATCCAATTTTTATATACTGTCTTATTTATATAACCTGTTAATTATAGCATGAAAAATAAAAATTAATAAAGGGATATGAGTACTCCTAATATCTAGATTGTTCATTTACCTCCACAAGTTCTTACTAATTGATAGCTTTGTCAAAATAAAAATTAGATAGGTCTCGTATTTTCTATCTAATTCTTTTTACTACATATTATTATTTGTAATTTCATCAATTTTTTAGAAATATCTTTTATGGCTTGTTTTCTGACTTATTTAATTTATTAGTATAAATTAATAGCATATAATCTTTATCACCAAAAATAATTGCAGTTTCATGATAATTAGCATCTAAAAGCTCCGTACTTACTAGCTATATTTTGGGATTCCTTCTTTTTATTACTTCTCCAGCTTCCGAATCTTCTAGATACTTAATTAATTTTTGAATACTTATCTCTTTCATTATATAGTTTTTGTCCAAACAACCTCCATCATTGCTGGTGTTATCCTATTCTTTTGAGCTTCTTCCATCGATAAATTTACACTAAGCTATCAAAATATTTTATCAATAGATGCGCCGCAGTAACACTATCTCCTACCAACATATTTGTAGCTGTATTATCAGAATACTGTATCATATTTTTGAATAACATAGTCTAATTTGTAACTATTTTTATTATTATTATAATTTGTCCATTACCTTCTTCTAAATGATTCGGATTATAATATATATCGGCATCTTCTGATACTTCACCATTTCTTATGCGATCGTATATTCTCATAGCGTACACTACTTTTATTGTACTTGCAGCAGTAAAGTAATTATTTTCCTCTTGTGAATACTTATACCCTGTCGAAAAATTCTTATAAACGATACCTATTTCATTATTTCCTTTGTATTGCTCTATTATATTATCGAAGGTTTCATTAAGTTCAGTCTCGCTAAGTTTCGTATTTTCAGATGTTGATTCTTCTTGTTGATTATCTTTATTTTGCGCCTCTTGTTGGGCCAATTCCTGCTGTTTAATTGCGTCCTTCTTAGCTTTAAGATGTCCTCCAGCAGAAAACACTCCATATATAACCAAAATAACAGCCATTGATTCAATTACAAACTTCAAAAATCTTTTTAAATTTTTCTTCACTACAATAATCACATCCTTTTTCCAACATATTTTCTACATTTCATCTTCTAGTTTACTACATATTAATTATTTTTCTCAACACGAAACATAGAACTTCAATATCTCATATCCTTTACAAAAGATACGACTCAAATAACCCAATTCCAGAAATCTTGATTTATGAGTCGCTCACTCTTTTTATTAATTATATTTTTTTGATTTCAAATGAAATCTTGTTCTGAAATTTTTATAAAGCCAATATTTTCATACATATATTTAGGAGTATCGTTAGCATCAGCTACTAAAAGAATATTCTCTTTACGTCCACTCTTTATAGCATAAGTAATAATATGCTTAGCTATCCCACGATTTCTATACTCAGGTGCTATATATAAATTATCTATTTCAAAAAGTTACTCTTAACTATAATATTAGCTGATCCTAGTATTTTTCTCCGTCTTTAGCTACAAGTTGTTTTAATATTTTCTGATCTAATGTCTTCATACAATAATGTTTGATTGTGTTCAGTACACTCCTCATTACTAGCCTCTACATCTATTTTATACTGAAACTTCAAATATCTATTTAAATCAACTTTTTGAAGATATTCTACTTGAAATTCACTTAATTCTGGTTCTACGAAATCTTTGATATTTAAGAAAGTATAAAAGTAAATTAATTTCACTAAAAACCTTCTTTCTTTAAATATCTTTTAAGCTTCCAAGATAATTTTTATATTTTCTAATGCAGCTAAATGAATAAAATTAACACCTTTATCTCTAAAAAGTTTCTACAAGATGCAATATAGTATTCAAGTTCATCTATAAGTTGGTTCTTTTTCATTAATAAATAATTTCCACTAAAGTATAATTTTTGACTTTAAGGTTTGATAGATTACATAACTGTCAGTTTCAACTACCGACTTTTGCTCTAGTATATATATCTTTAAAACTATAATCCATAACTAACACCTCCTATCTCTAACTTTTCTTGATACTAATGATGATGACCATGTGGTCCATGGTGATGTTCAAAATGATTAATTATATCTCGAACTCTCGCGCTTCCTGTTAGTTCATAAACATTTCTTAAAGTTTCTACATATGTTGGTTCGTCATGAAGTACTTCAAAATAAGTAACAACTTCTTCTTCAACAAAATCAATATAATCCTCTTCTTCAGATAAAGCATTTAAGGCAGCACCTAGAAGGATTGGATCAGTCTTTTATTAATGAGTTTTCATTATATAAGTCATAGATTTTTCATACTCAAATAGTGATTTAAGAGCATTTATAGTTATAAATAATGTTTCCTCTAGAAATACCTTGTGCTGTTAATACTTCTTGCATTAGAGTACGAATATTATCATATTGTTGATCGTCTTTATATAAAGAAATTAAATGTAAATATGCACTAATCGCCATGCCTTGTAATTCAATATATTTTTCTAAGTATCTCTTAGCTTCATCACCTTTTTGACATATGCCCTAAGTGTAAAGTAGCTTCTGTAAAAATCAGGATCGATGCAATAGTTTTTAATAAGTGCATTTTGATTTTTCTAAATTCTGAACTTGATTATAAGCAAAAAGCTAAATAGAATATATTTGTTCTTCATAACTCTTACCCAGCCTGGCTATGCAAACCATGTTTCCAAACAATCCCAATACAAACAACTGTCAACGCTGTTCTGGAAACTTCTAGCATTGTCCTCTGCAGGAAAATCCTCACCTAGATTCTGCTCTATCCACCAGCCGCTGAAACAACAATGGAAACTAACCCTCCACACGAACCCATTCCAATAAAGTCCGTTACAGCCCAAACTAAGAACCTATCCCTGGCACAATCCATCTCCAAATATTAACTTCGATATAAAATCAGATTACGCTTGGTGAACTGTATAATACTACCAAAGCATCATCTTCATCCAATGTTGCAACAACCCTGATACCGTCTCCACACTGGTTCAACAACTCTAGGTTATTCTAAACACCTTAATCAAACAAACCATAATCTAAAAGTAATAATGCAGTTCCCATGTTCCCCACTATGCAGTAAAATCAATATCTCAATTCTTCTAAAACTGCTGTAAACCATTGGAATTGGTCTCCTGCCAACTCTATGTTATTCATCTAACCGAAGCTCCCCATTTTCATCCATACCACCGCTTTAGCAAATCGCTCATTTTATAACGAGTCCCTGACAAACTCCCTCCTACCATTCTTTGTAACTCACAACCCTCCAAGCATCCCACTTCAGCGAACAACCAGCTCTCCCTGCCAATGTGATTCCACCTAATAAATCCACTTTACCAGATTTCAGCCCACCCCTAAGAAATCTAAACAATCATCATCAACTGATAGCTCATCCCGGCAACAACCACAAGAATTTTGATATCAATCAGAATGAGAACACACCACCAACATGCTGAAACGCAATCAAAAATCGTCAGTTTCTAATCTCAAGCAATCCATTCGTCCAGGCCTTAACATTATATGTGACCGTCACCTTGAATAAGTTCGTATGACACAAAGTTCCAAGAGTCACAGCCAACAACCATGAATCTCCACGTCATTAAACTCTCGCAACTCTTTTAAAACCATCGCAAATAAATAATCACTAAGTATTACAGATAAACTCCATTAGTATATTCTTTGTCCATTGTAATACTACCACGTCCATCGGCATTATCAATGATATCACGAACGCGAGACTGGCAGTATGAATTATTTCAACCATACCACAGCCATCTGAACTATATCCCTTTCTATTCAATCCAAAATTTGACCTAGCACATACAAAAGAAATAGACTCTTACCCCTTCCACCATTTAAAATATCTTCTATAATCCCACGAATCCATCATCATCACACGAAGATTATTCAAGATTATCTTCTAAAACATCATGTACCAATGTATCATACTGTTTGTAATATCTCTATTCTCCATTTTATACAAAGACCAGTTTTCCTGTCAGCCTCCCAAACCATCACCATAAAACAAACTTACGTCTATTATACTAAACAAATTTCTTCCTCACCATCCTTTTAGTAACTAGTTTGAAAAGAGCCAACTTATAGTATCGGTTAAAATACTTAACTTATCCAAACCATCTTCATCATACTATAATACCAAAACTAATAATAACTCTCAAGTAATATCGATTTTGCTCGGATACGCATCATCACCAGTTTTATGATTACATATTGACTAACGTGCACAAAATAGCAGTAGCTGTGCTTTCTATTGCTGAAATTATATTTCTCATAAAAGGAATAATATTTAATTTTCTCTATTAATCTCCTCTATTATAATTATATTTTATCATAATAAATCCTTCAATATTTGTCGTCTGCAATTATAATTATTACATGTCCTGCTTTATTGAAGTTCTGATAATCTACCATTTGACGAAAATTTAGTATTTTGGTTATCTGCTAAACATTAGTAAAATTAAGTAGTATTTGCAGCAAGGATTAAAGTAGTTATTCATTTCGCATGTAGTTATCCGATTTATTAATCTTTAAAACTAAAAACTATTATGACTTTCTATATCTTTCTACAGTTAAATCATCATTATTTTAACATTTAATATTTAATCCATTAATCAAAATTAAAACATCTCACAACGCACACCACTTTCAGATAATATCGATATTATTGGGGCCAATCGCCTGCATAACAAATTATACCATTATACAAATTAGATTGTTCTATATACTCTGAACTCTTGTGTTTATATATAAAGATTATATAAACTTATTAATATTTGACAAAAAATACAATGTCAGTTGCCTCAACATACATTCACCTTTAAAATTACAGTAACCTAAAGCATCTCTGGGAAATCTATTCCACAACAATTAACTGTCTTGATATCTCTCCGGTCTTCTTCAAGGTAGTACAATCGCTACGATGAAGAGAGTAGATATACTGGAATCAATAACCCCACTGGTTCCCAATAGCTTAATACTATCATAATAATAAGAAAAGCATTCCAGATAAAATACGTTTACTAAGAACGTCGCTAATAACGTTTTACAACAACCAATAATGATTAACACAATCAATTGAATACATTTTAAACCTTGGAATTGTATAAGCATTTGTTCAGCTGATAAATTAACTCCTATTAGGATTTTTCTAATTTGACTTAAAATAAATTTAAAAACTCCAGGATTATCTTTAAAACTGAAATTAAAGAATGTATCGAGCTATACGCTAAAACTCCCGTTGCAAAACCATTAAAATGACATTAGCAATCCACCGCCAATACTCCCTCTCCACTGTTCTCTTGAATGGCTCCAATAAACCCTCCCTTCCTATAAAATTAAAGGATTTCTCAATTTCATAACATAAAACGTTAGCCAAAACATAATAAATTACCTGAATTGAAAGGCAAATTTTATACCTGAAATGAATTTTAAGTACACTGCACTATTTTAAATTATTCTATACTTATTTATAAAATATCCTACTGTTCTTCTATGATTACTATACAAATCACCATTACTGGAATACTAGATTCGATCCAGATCTTAGTCCCATTGTACACAAAAACTGACCAAGAAATTATTGCAAAATATTTATTTGAAATACACTTATCTCCAATACAGTATTAAATACCACTCATTACCACAAATAAATGTCTTTACATCCACACAGACTCTTTCCCACTTTGGATATTTGCAGCAATTCACCAATCTATTATAAGTTTTCATCCCCACTTCAGCACATCTACTTTCACTTCGCAGAGAAAAATATTTTGTTCTTTATTAGAATTCTTAACTTGCTGTAAAGTAGCTTGCAATTCTGAAACTTTGAACTTCAATACTTTTATCCTTATCAAACTGAATAGTAATTTGTTTATCTTTTCATACTTTAATGTCCTCATTAGATCATATAAGGATAACCCTATTTTGCTTTCCTTGAAGGATAATACTTCTTAATAATGGCTGTGATAATCTCTACTCCCATTTCTTTGTTAGATTCTTCTAATCTTACTTTCCTCATGAACAGCCTTCCTTTATTCCTAAATCATTCATTAACTTCTTTTATTACTAACCTCACTAGGTTTTCGTCTTTAACGGTCATCTACTTCCAGTAAGTTTCCTGAACTTATACCACTTGGAATGCAGCAGTTTCTAAATCCTCTCACTTTGCATCCCCGAGCAGCCATAACACCTGCCGCCGCACTGATCTCACCATTCTATCGATATCTTTGGTGGTACAAGATCCATTGCCTGTAACCTGATAAACCGCCTTGTCTCAAGTGATATTTGTCTCTTTAACCTCAACTCATCTGGAGACCTTGCTCATTATTACATAACTGACACCATTTATTTAACCAACACTCTTTCCACCTAAATCATCCACCGCTGAAGCATCGCGTTCCTCCTTGTTGAATCTGGCTGGAACATTGGCCTCTGCCCAGCATTTATACTTGAACATAATTATTACACCATCAACATAACTTACCGGATCATCTGAATCTAGCTTGTTTCATCTCTCAATCACCAACACCATCGTGTGCAATCCTTGCAGCCACGTTCTTCTCTCTAAATTCTCTTTAGTCTCGTTAAGTAATTTTGAATTCCATTTTCATATTTTCAGTTTTGTACTTTCCCGCCTCCAACTGTATCTCCATCTTCTTTATAAACTCTTCTATTTCGGCTTGATGGCTTTAGTTATAATATCTTTAGGATGGTCTCCTATTAATTTACTAGCATCTACACCATTAATAACCTTTATCATGATAAATAGCACTAATATAACCAATAATTCCTACCAATACTCAAAGAAGCTCTTTTATAAATAATTGCGGTTTTATCTAGGAGAACATTTCAATATCCCCAACTGTTTTGGGAACCATATAACTTTCATCCATTCTATTCTTCACCAGCAGCCTCCCATCATTTGATCCTCCACAGCCTGTGCACCACCCCGGCCATGAAATCAATTCCTCCGCTGCTCACCTGTTCTTACACCTTTCATCTTTAATACCATTCATCCGTATGTTCATCGTACTTAACCCATGGGCCATCATTATTATTGTTGGCTTCTTCATCTTTTAAATCCTGTTTCAAAATCTATTGTTTTTTGTGGTCTTTTATAATCTTGTTCCAGATAGAATTTTAATGCACTTGTCAGCTCTATCTAAAATTAAAATACTAGGTTTGTAGTAATGCTTAGCAATAGAAGATGCCGGGTGCTGACTCCGCTTAAATTTTTCCACTTTCTAATACTGTCTCATACTTGAGGTAAACCCTCAATAAATTCATGTATTTCGCATATTCACAAGCTTTACCACATCTCCATACTAATCCACAACACCCAAGGTGTGATTCTAGTATAGTTCCACCGGAAAAAGAAGGTATCTTGTGTAACATATGATATCTGGAGATCGTAAACACTCAATCTTATTGCTCATTCTATGACTATCTATTTTATTTCTCCTTCATATCCAAGGATAAAACTGCCCACACTCCTGCAAGTGTAGATTTTCCATCAACACTTTCACATAAAGCGCAATGTGTTGCCTTGATAAAACTTCTTTTATATTTATATTTTTCCAAAACATTTCCACGATTTAAGTATCCAAATTCAATATCTTTTCATTTCAGAATGAACAGAAATATAACGGATAATGCAGGTCAGTAAGCACTGGGATATCTGATAGTTCCGCCTGAGCTCACTTTCACCTGAGCCCCAATATTCTCCTAGTCTTTGTCGCCATTGTAAATGACTGTATTTTGTAGTCATTGTAACTCTTACAAGGAAACGTTCTATAGGTCCTAAAAAATATATTAATAATGCGTTAAACGTTAGTAAATCTCCTAACGTCATTCTCCATAACATAAGTCGAACTCATCCATAGAATAAATAAATCACTGCCAAATCTAAGAAACCTTTATAGAACTCTTGAGCATTCGTGTACATACCAAGTTTAAAATATTTCCTTCATTAAAATATAAAAATAACTCTCTTGCTTTTAACAAAGACTTCCCCATCTCGCTTGATAAAGACGTACTGTCTAATGTATCACTTCATTGATCCAACCAACATGAACTTAACTCTCTATCAGACCCATTTGTTCCCTCGTTATATCTGTTATATGGTTTAGAAAACATAAGCCAAAGATATGTATACCGGAACAGCCAATAACGTTATTAAAAAATAAAGTAGAATTTTGAATATACAGCATTATACTTCCTACTATTATCATTACTATATCTATTGAGATGTTACTGCTGCCGACGAATCGCGTCTCCATTTTACTCGCATCCATAAAACGAGATAAAACCCTCCCCTACTATTTCAAAATTCATAGGTAGATTCTACATGTTTATACTAACCCAACATCAAGCCAATGGTCTGTACGCTATCCAAAATACAATATCAAATGGTTTCTAGCAAAATGTTAAACATTTTAACACATACACAAATAATATCCCAAGGATATAGTATGCAAGCTTGCTAAAAGCTGATTCTGGTACTATATCATCAACTAAAATTTAAAATAAACGTGTTCCCAAAACCAAACAGGTTTAAAAATAAAGACGCTATAAATTATTAAGGATAATAAGATTCCTATCTGGCTCAACACGTAATTCAACATCATCGCAGTGAATCTTATACCTCCATCTTCTAAAGCATTTATCTCTATCATCACCACCCCCGTCCACTGACAAATTCCTCTTACTTTTTCTGTTCTACGTCCTTTAGTATGATCTACATAACAGTAACTATATTATTTCTTACATTTCCTCTATTATAACAAAATGAGCAAATCCATCTTTGTTATTAATATACGTGCCATTGATGGAGTAGGTATTTCCATAGAGTTTAATAGGCACGAACACCACGAGTTAATAAACCCCAGCTTCAGCCATTTCATGTCTGCAATATCTGCACCAAAGACCGTCCCCACACCACGCAGTCTCTGTTACATTAACGCCTATAACCATAATAATTAGTAAATCAAGAGCCATACAAACCGGTCCACAACTTTTGGATCTGTTCTGCTTCCATATATTTTATCTCCCAATATACTTCTCCTTAAACCAAGAAAAATTATTATTCATCCTCCTTCCATCCACAATACCCTCCTTTCATTCCTTAATAACCAAACATCTCCCAACTCCAGCTATTCTTCTCATTTCCAAAATCTATAATCTAACCCTATTACCTTTATCTAGACTCATTTAAATTTCTGTTTCACAAAATCTCTCCTTTATCTTGCTAATTTGATGTTTTAGGTAAATTCTACTTTATTCAACATTATTTTACTAACTGAATCTCCTTTCATACGTCTATTTGTACCACATCTCATTAGTTCTCAATGAATACTATTTCTTCTATCACTAACTTAGAGTTTTCACTCACCTTTCATCTATGTCTTTAGTATCTTTGCACCCATCAGCAAACCCTTAGCTGTTTTCATCCTGATTCCCGCCCAACCATTTACTACTTACCTTTTACATAATACAAAGGGTACCTAGAATCTCTTTGTGACCTTGGAAAGAAAACTTTTAGCGTCTTTATTCAAATCAGGACTTCTATATCATAATAATTTAGCTTTATTTCCATATAAAACATTAAATCTCAATATTGGAGAAAAATTTTCTAAGCAATGCGGGCAAGTTTTTCTTCCAAGATATATAATAAACGTCTTTATTTTCAAACTTAGAATAGATATCTTTATATTTAATCTATTAAATTTTATTGATATTTCCTTTTAAAGATATTCATCTTCTTGTAATTCCTTTCTTTCTATCTTATTGTTAACCGCTATATCATTTGCATAATATTTATATTAGGAATATAGTCAGATATAAAGAATAATTGACATTATTTTATTCATTTTATCACTTTATTTTTATATAAAGATGGGATTTTCATCCTCATCAAATTATAATAGAAGTATATATGCCTTTAACAACTATTATTATTATCCAGATAGTCATATAGAACCAATAATCATCATTATTTCCCTTCAAAACTAACTAAGATAAATCCAATATAATAAAATTATTAAAGTTGCTACTACAAAATTATCGTAATATAATAACTTTTCTATTTTGAATTAAATGATTTCTATAATTTTAGTACAGTAAACGTCTATAACCCACCATTATAAGTAAAGAAAAATATACCATTGCTCACGCATAGTAATCGATACCAACTTCCCAGAAAATTAATAACACTACGGTATAACTATAAACTGTAAACCCAACTATTATAAATATTACTTTTAAGTTTATCTGGTATAAATCTATATAGAAGTCAACATACCCTATTGCAGCACTTGTAACCATGGATTAAATCCACTATATTCGGGCTGCTGTGTTCACACCTGGGCTCCAGTCCTCAGTCCATTAGCCATTTTAGCCTAATCCTCAGCTCACCTCCATTTATAACTGTCAATTCACTCATTTGTTAATTCTTCTTATATCAATCATTTCCTATATATTAACTAAAGATATCTTATTGTTGTACACCCCATTGCAGCATAATGTGAACCTATTGCAACCAAAGACCTGTTCCAGCTCCACTGTAAAACGCTCCACCGACAACCCTCCAATAATCTCCACCTCCCACTGCGCATATCTCTACCGCTGGCATCCCACCATCCACCCGCCTACCTAGGCGTCCTTCCATCTCTACCTAATCCTACAAACCTATCTTCCAAAATATCATCCAATCATCTCCCCATCCCAATATACTAATATATGGCAATCTTATGATCTATTTACTAATCATCATTACAAACATACCCATTTCTTCCCAGAATACTACCTATCCCTGAACAGGAAAAAATTATATTCATATCAATAATATTGATATTCTTTTATTATTAAATGTTAAAATTTAATTAATACCTTATTTTTGGAGCGTATTATGAAAGATTATTTGAAATTATATACTATCATATTCCAATAATGATTTTATTATTTATTTTATATGTATTATTATAAACAATTTATCAAGCAAAGTTTAATAGGTATGATTTAGTCAATATTTCTTGGTGGAATTTTGTATTGATCATTATTTTTATTATATCTTTTAATATTTTATATTACTAATAATCATACCTATATTGATATTATTGAAAAAGAAAAACGAAATTTAATTCTTCAATTTAACATTTACTAGGTCTATACTATCGTACTATATAAAACATCTGAATTATTAGCAATATTTGTATATACGATTTTAAATACTACTGTTTTAATTAATATAATGGATATGATAGTCTTTTACATTAACCCTTGTATTTTCAAAGACTTAAAATCAATTCAGTCAATCTTCGTGCCAAGAAAGCAGTGTCATTTATAACTCTGTTACTTAACTCTGCAGTTTGTCTGTTTTATAACCTTCAGGTATAAACCCATAGAAAGTAGTAATATACCTTACTATATATCCATACAGCATATTTTCGATATTATTCATTTCATCTCCCCCTTCACTTTAAAAATCTCATATTAAGATAGAGGTAGAAGCTGAAAGGCAAAAGCCAGAACAACAGAAAAATACACGAATCATTAGAGTAGTGTCAATGAGATTAGAAAATCAAAACACGTGATCTTTAATAATACTATTTTAGGTCTGAGGGCATATTAATAATAATGAAGTAGGATAATATAAACTATGAGACTATTCTACAATAACATAAAGGACTCTCAAACATGACTGAGCCTGATAATATTGTTCTTTTCACTTAAACAATACTAAAATTTGTATTCATTAAGAATTTGATTTTCACAAACAAAATCATCAGCGCTCAGAATAATGATTTTAAACATTATTTGTACTGGAAGATGAAACTGATGCTCTTTTATGTTAATGAAACGTGTTTCAAGTCGTGTGCTGCATCCTGGATAACTTTGAGGGTCAATTTGTCAGACACAGACTTGAATCAATAATCTTAAAAGTTAATAAACCATTGTTATTCAAACAACAAATACACTTGGGAAAATACCAATTTAGATATAGACCAGATTAAGAAAGTGGATATTCTTCAAAAGGAGAAAATAGAGGAATAAAATAAGTCTCTTGCTAACGACATAATTAGTAAGCATAATATGATTTTTAAATACTAGAATCGGAAGATAACTATTTAAACAAATACTACAACTGAGGGGAGTTATAGATGAAAGCCTTTTATTTGTGAAGATAATAATGAAATTTTAAAGAAAATAGAACAAGTTATAAAATTATATTATACTAATGATTTTATCTATTGAAATCATAACATCATCTAATCGATCCATTAAATATTTTGGGAGAAGCTCCTAAACACGTATTGTTAATATTTCCTAGATATAGACTTGAGGAAAGTGTTATGAGGGCATAGACTTAGAAAGAAAACTGAGATGTCGATCCTTTGCAAAAACTTATCTATATTACAAATTTCGATAATATGCAGGTTAGATATTAAATGAAATGATAGCTCCCAAGATAATAAAAATCATGAGACATAAATGAAAAAACACAAAGTACGTCAACTAGCACATGAACAATACATACAGTACTAAACTAATTTCCATTATAGGAAAAGTTCCAATTGTAAAGTCGGACTTAACAAGAGTTCTATGACATTAATGAACTGCCATATTTTGAAGCATTAGAAGGTCAGCAAAATAAGATTAAATTTAGTAAATAATAAAGAAAATACTTTTCCGGTAAAATCTCAAATCTTGAAATTCCATAATCATCAACCTATATACGCCAAGGCAGACCCTACTATAAATCAGATACCGAGGAATTAGATAATTGAAACCGTAATTTTAAAGATGGGACTTCATACACCTCTTCAAAAATCCAAGCATGTGAATAAAAAGAGATTAAAATAGATAGATAGAAATCAAATAACTTAAACGCAAATTAATTTTGAAGTTTTACTTTTTAAAAAGAATCTTGAATATACACTGCTTTTATTATCATCATAAAATTTATCTTCCATTTTACTAGTTTTTATCTTCTGGCCTTGTTTTCTATGAAAATACTGATGAACTAAAACAACTAAGAGTAATACAACAAAGATACAAAGGCATAATAGAATCAGTATTTTAATTCATTTCGACTTGCACAAAATATAACAATTATTTCACTGCTAAATAAGAAACACTGAAATTTCTTCAGTGTTGACATCTTTTAAATAACTTCCATATATTCTCCAGTTAGCTACTACTACAATTCCAATTAGTTTGAAAATAAAACTTAATAAACCATCCATAAACATCCCCTTACAGAATTCTTTAAAATAACTCCAAACCAATAGGCCTAAAGATTAACTCCTAATTAATTGTCTTCATCAAGTGCAAAACGCACTCTATTCCTTGAAAATTCCATCTCTGGTGCATACGCTCGAATTGTTTTCAGGCTTTTCTCATTGTTGCGCCAGATGCCTGTTTGCCATCCCTATTGCACCATTTTGACCATCCAAACGATAGAAACGCCCAAACACTCCACTTGAATCACCTTTGAACTTACTGTTTCATTAGAACCTCAAAACAGTTATTACCCATTTCATACTACTGACATACCGCTATCTCCTGCATATTTACAGTACTTCTAACAGTATATCCATCAATTGTAATGTCATTGTGCTTCACTCAAAATAATAAATTAGAATCTATATTCAACAATATTTTTTTCTGAAGTGTGCTAATTCATTAAAAATCTTCGCCCTGATTCCAATGGCATTTGTCAGATCAAATCTTGTTCTTTCAATCAGTCTTTTTCCTTCCATCTGTTAAATACAACTCAAACTGTTAACCAAACTAGCAAGACGATCTACTTGATTATGTATTATTCCAGTCCATTTGAATCACTCATTCATCATCCTAATACATCAGCATTAGAAGTCCACAATAGCTAACGGTGTTTCAGCCCAGCCTGCACCTGTTATGAATTGTTCTTGCTCTTATGTAAGCTCTTGAACTGGTGCCATCACCAGGAGATCAACACACCAAACAAATACTGATGCCATAACCCAATAGAAATCATTGTCCATTTTTCAAATGAATGTCATGAATCTAATCATTACTTTTGACACCTAAAATAGAACAAATCTCCAACATTAGTTTCTTGGCTCTCAAAAATCTATAGCTACCAATAAAGCCACTTGTTTCCCTGAATTTAATGTTTCAATTATGCTGCAAAGCATCTGACTAGGTATTAATAGTTATCATCACGGTAAGCTCCTGATTATCCTTTCCCAGAATCATCAACCTTAGCAATAGAAAACCATTATAATCTGTTGTACTAGATGAATTTTTTGTAATTATTGTATCATCTCCATCTTCAAGAAATTTTTTAATTAATGCTTCAGGATTTTAAAGCATCTATTGTCAGTTCATTCTTCTTCTAATTTATAATAGTTTATAAAGCTAGCGCAACAATAGTAACAAATGATTACAACAGCTACACCCCAGCCGTTGTAATAACTTCTCAAGACACTCAAACACCAATCATCTCCAAAGTATAAAATTTAACATTCTAGTAGCTTATCATGGATATTCATGTCCAAAGTTTTAATTTCTCTTGACAATGAAAGACAACCCAAACTACACACCCAGAACCCACCATCACATCCCAAACTCTTCCCCAAAAACTGTCCGGTTGAATCCACATCCTCGACTTCACTCCACCTGATATCCTTTATCTGATAGTCCTACTCCTTGTCCCTTCTTGCAGCTAATCCAAACGACAACACTTCTACTTAAACCTATATCCCAATTCTAATACTAAATTGCAATGCCCGTCTTCTAATATAGAACGAACTCTCGCCACACTTTTAGTTACAAAATGGTTTCATAATAACCATCTGCCAATGTCTATCCGAGCACCTTATCTTCAACTTGATTTAGCTGTAAGTAATAAAACTGGTGTATTTTCTTATTGTCCTTAACTTTTACTACTGCCCCATCCATTTGCATCATAACATCGCATTGCACCATCCAACATTAGATAATCCAATGCATCTCTGTCCGCCATTTACTGGGCCAGTCGATCACTGCCATGTTCTTGCACTGCTCGAGGAGATCTCACAGTCTTTTCATTCGGCTAATAATAACCTCATAGCCCAACTTAACTATATTTTCATGTTATAAATTTGAGACATACATATTATATAAAGATTTCAACTAAAATCAAGCTTTCTTAAACAAAGACATCTAACCTTATATTATATTTGAATCCATTTAAATTATCTGGAGCAACACCCAGTTCCTTCCAACCCTCTGAACTTGCAGTAATCTTTGGGGTAAAATCCATCTGTTCATATACATAATATAACAAAAACTTCATTGTTTCTTACATCCGTTTCATTTATAATAAATGATTTTTATAAATATACACGAATAATATTGTACCAGGACATTGACTACTACATGTCATAAAAATTGGCTAACGCCTTCTGTTGAACAACAACATTATTCCACAAGCAGTCCACTTGTATGTAATCTTCATACCCTTCCACATCCCCACTCTTCGTACATTCATCTGGTTAAGTATCAGAAACTAATGATTTGGAACTCAAACCTGCTTTTGTCATCATCCACCATCCTTCTCCAGAAGAGCACCCGCCACTCAAGTGCAGTGTATCTGTTGGGAATTTCTTCCACTCTAATGGCAATTTCAAGATAATATCTGATATTACAACATACCATCTCTTTCTTTTAAACATGATATATTTCATCATACACTTTTGTTTATCTGGTCTAAATCTATAATGCCAGTTACTTATAACCTATCAACTGATTTATCTTCTAAAGGAATATTTATTAGTTCTCCTT
>BNJS01003342.1_pt1 | contig 79893 bp, 124 predicted proteins | sample 8540461 | NCBI WGS metagenome assembly BNJS01 (sample SAMD00202454, study PRJDB9452) | human saliva metagenome | isolation source: human saliva | place: Japan
CGATGTCGCGCCGATAACCTACGCCATATCGAAATCAACGAGGTTGACAAAGCACAGCCCGTGAAGTCTCCTGCTGGATGCGGGCGTCTTTTCCATGCCGTCGGCGTTGCTGCTGCGTTGACGCGCCCGTGCTGCGCGTGATGCCGCGTCCCGCAAAGATGTCGCTGATCTTGCCGACCCCGATGACCTCACAGCCCCTTGCGCACGAGCGCATCCATCGCATCCGTATCGCCCGTCGGATCGAGGAAGTCGCGACGATGTGCGGTACGCTCGTGGTTCGGATGGCTGCTCGACATACGGGCGTGCAATAATGCGCCCGACGCCGATTCTCGCCCTGCGTGATCTCGCGCGCCGCACGGCAGTAGTCATAAAGAGCGCTCGACGGGCACATCGGCCTCGTTCGCCGCGATCTGCAGCACTTTGCTGTCTGCCGACGTGTGGCGATGAGGCCGCCCGTCTCCTCCTGCTCACGCCAGTCGTCGTGGATCACCTGTGTACCGGAGTGAAAACTTGTTGCCGGAAAGCATCTTCTTTCCATCGCACGCCGCCGAGGCAGCGCAGATCTCCGGGCAGGAATCCGGTCGAGATACGTCGGCATGGGCTGCTCCGGAGACGATGCCCGCGATCTCCCAGTGTGTCCGATCGTCGTATCCTTGCCGCGCGAGAGCTCCCGCAGGCGGGCAAAGAGCGCCGATAAGGCTGTCTGCCCGGCGTGCCGCAGCCGACGCACGTCGATGTTGAAAGAGCCAGTTTTGTGAGGTTCGGCGCGTGCAGCTCCGGCGAGGTCGTCAGCGACGCCGAAGTGTATTGCATTTCCCGTATCGCCAAAATCGCTGCGTCCGGCTCATTCCCGATGCGAAGCTGTCGAGCACAATGATGAATACGCGCGTTTACGATACCAGCCATTGCCGTCTCCTTCCCTCCGTTGAGGCGATGGACGCCTCCAGTGCAATCTCGATCACATCTCGCTTCGAACGAGGTCTGACGCTCACTCCGCCGTGGAGGCGGCTCGTCACGACGAGGTGGTCGCTGATGACGGTAAAGAGTGCCGAGCGCACGCACGCCGAACTTCGCCGCGATGAGGTAGAGTGCCGCCGCCTCCATCTCTCGAGGCCAGAGAACGCCGTAGCTCGCGGCTTCTGGAGGTCGTTCGTCATCATAAAGCGATCACTGCGACATCACGTTTGCCGACGCGCACTGAGATGCCCTTGTCCGCCGCTGCCTGATGGGCGCTGACGCAGCAGGTCAAAAGTCCGCCACCGGTGCAAAAGTTGACCGAAGCGCCAGAAGATGTTGCGCGGCATGGAGGTCGGTCGTCGTCGCCTGCGCGATGAGAACGTCGCGGATGTGGATATCCTTGTAGCGCGCCGCAGCTGCCGATGCGGATCGGCGTCCTGCAGCCGTACTCGCGGATGAAGCTCGTTGACGTAGATAGAGATCGAGGGCATCCCCATGCCCGTCCCCTGCACGGAGATGGGATGTCCCTTGTACGTGCCGGTGTAGCTCGGATATTGCGGATGTTCGTGTACTCCTTCGCGCCCTCGAGGAAATTCTCGGCGATGTACTTTGGCGCGGGCGGGTCGCCCGGCAGGAGAATGCGCTCGGCGATTTCGCCTCGCTGCGGCAATGTGTGGGTTGGCATAATGTGTACCTCTCTTTCGTCATGATGAAATTTTTATTGTAAACCGCCATAGCGGTCTGATGTCACTAATGCTGCCTCAAAGACGAGCTGCAGGAGAAACAGTACGCCGAGGACGTAGGAAAGCGTTCCCGAGCTCATGGCGGCGTCCCGTGAACACTTTCATCTGCGGGTGCGCAGCAAAAGCCAAACGCCAGCCCCCGTCGAGATGCTGTTCGTCAGCGGATGAGCACGATGATGAGGAACGCAGGGAACCACTCGGAGAAATCCTGAAACGATGTTCTCGAGATGCTGCATCATCAGTGCGCCCGTGATGATGATGATGGGCGCAACAACCGCCTGATGGAACGTAGGGCGAGCAGCGGAATGAAGACGAGTGTGAGCAGGAACAACGCGCCGCCGACGGTGCCGTCAGCCCGCTCCGCCCTCCTTCGACAATGCCCGCCGCACTCTCTGCGGCAGCGACGGTCGGGCTCGTTCCGAGCACCGAGGACGTGCACCGCCGTCAGGGACGAGGCGCGAACGCATTGCGGAACTTTGCCGTATCGGGCAGCAGTCCTTCGAGCAGGCCGATGGACTCAAAAGACGAGGATCATCGTCATCGAAGACCGCGAGCCAGAACGAAACGGTCAGCATGGAGGAGAAGTCCTCTGCAAAGAGCAGCGCACCGTACTCAGCCGAGCCGCGTCATATCGATCTCAATCGTATTGGCTTGAACGAGTACGAGCGCATTGGCAATGACCGTCACGATGAGGATGGCGATGAAAAATCCGCCCTTCACCCGCCGCTGGTAAAACAGCAGGCTCAGCACGAGCCGAGGAGCGCGAGCAGCGCAGAGGATTCCGCAGATCGCCGAGCGCGAGGATCGAGTTCTCGCCGGCGAATCAACCGACCTTCTCCAGACCGATCTCCACGAGGAACAGTCCGATGCCCGCCGTCACAGCGTATTTCAGCGATTTCGGCACGGCATCCGCCAGCACCCTGCCCGCACGCGTCACCGCCAGAGCAAAGAAGATGAGCGCTGAGACGAGCGAAATGGCAAGTGCCTCCTGCCAGCGGAAAGCCCATGTTCACTCGACGGTATACGTAAAGAACGCATTGATCCCATGCCGGGCGTCGGGATGATCAGCGCATCCGCCAGAACGCCATCAACGGGCACCCGATCGCCGAGGCGAAGATCGTCGCGAACACGCTCAGCTCCGCCGGAATCCCCCATCCGCGAGGATCAGCGGATTCGACGATGACGATGTACGAGATGGCGAAAGAACGATGTCAGCCCCGCCATCACCTCCACGCGCCTGTTTGGCACGTTGTTCGAACTCATATCTCATCCCCCTTTTGAGATCGCTGATAAAATGAGGTCTGCCAGATTGGCGTAGATTTTTGTCCGATTGAGGCAGCAAACCGGACGCATAGCAAAAGCTATGTGGAGGAGTTTTGCCCAACGAAAAAGCGGGCGAGATGCGTCAAAAGATGAGTTGTGCCGGGTATCAGTCTTCCTAATCTCAGTAGTATCAAAATAAAATAAGCGAGGACATGCGACTTTTCAGCGCGAATTTTTATTCGTTAAAAATAGAGAAGAAATGATGACGGCACGGATAAATTCAGCGATTTCCATACAAAGAGGAGCATCACCGTGCTTTTTGCCGCCATTTCCCCGAAGTGCCGCCGCACCTCCTGCGCACGGCACGTCCGCTCACATTCCAGCCCGACGAGATCATCCGCTGCAAGGGGACGCATGCCGATACGGTCTACATCCTCCTCGCGGGACGCGTGCGCATCATCAACGAGTTCGCAAGCGGTGATCGCTATGTATCGCCATCGCCGACCCGCCCACATTCCTCGGTGAGTACGAGGCTCTCGCGGGTACGCCGTACTATGCCGCGACGTGTGAGGCAGAGACGGTATGCGATCTGCTCGCCATCAGCATCGACGCGTTCGGTGCATGGCTCCAGCACGACGCGGCGGCAGCATTTTCCGTCGCCTGCATGATTGCGCGAAAATCATGGCCCATCTCAGACGAATACGGTCAGATCAAATACCTGACGGTGCAGTCGCGTCTCCTCGCCCTACCTGCAAAAGCAGCTGCCCCCGACCGATGCCGCCGTGCGCCTCCCCATGCGGCGGCAGGACATCGCCGATGCCATCGGTACGAGCCTGAAGACGGTCAACCGCAGTGTCGAACGCCTCCGCGCAGAGGGATACTCTCCCTCGACCGCGGCAAGATCGCCCTCACACCCGACCAATGTGCGAAGGTGCGGACAATGGATGTACCAAAACATAGGGATCCTGCGGCACAATCACTGCACCATGAAAGGGCGCACGAGCTAAAACTTCGTGCAGTGCGCTGGCTATGGGTCGCGACCCAGTTGAGAGCGTGAGCAGAGCAAAACCACCGCTATGCGGGTGGAAGATAAAAAGGATGTAAAGCATCTTTCCTTATACTAAGGATGTTCAAGCCAGTAGAAAAGGGAAAGATGCTTAATCTTCTAGAAAGCAAACGGTTTATCACACAAGGTAGCTCTACATTTCATATCGTATTCGCCCCGAAATATCAGCGGAAAATCATATATAGGCAATACAAGGAGTATTCAGAGATATCCTGAAGCGCTATGTGCATATAAAAGGTGTGGAGATACTGAGTCACCTTATGCGGATCATGCACATGATGGTAAGTATCCACCGAAAATCAGTATCACAATTTAGGATATCTCAAAGGGAAAGTGCCTTGATTTTGTCGGCACCAACGGAAATACAAGTTTGAATCAGCACTTTTGGTCAGGTATTACATGTGGTATTGGGTTGAATGAAGCAACGATACATAAATATATCAGGCAGGAAAAGCATGACATTGCCTTGGATAAACTCAGCGTGAAAGGTACGAAGACCCTTTAAGGGAAGCAGGTAGTACCACCGCCCTTTTTTAAAGGGCAATGACGAGTCAAAGGGGTAATATAAACTGAACAAGTGAAAAGCCAGCGCTAGACGCTGGCCGGTATTATCGCAAGGGGCGTGCAAACCACCCGTTTGACGGGTGGTCGCGATACCTCTTCCACCGCTTGCTGACCTGTCAAGCAAGCCCATAGGGGCACTGGCAGTTGGGAAACAGGTCATGTCGAAAACGTCCCAAAGGCACGAGCGTTGGCGACGTGTGATTGATTGACGTTAAACCGCTCGCAGTCCCCCTTCCCGTCATAGCGGGAAGGCTTTAGCTGGCTTAGAAAGCAGAAGGCGGGCAAAGCGATTATGCGTTTTCCCTCTTGCGCTTTGACCGATAGCCGAGCCAGAGCACGATCAGCCATACGGGCAGGATCGGCACGGCAATCTGCATCGGGGATCTGTGCCATCATGATGACAACCCCGCGAGGAAGATGAGGCAGAGGTAGTTGATCCACTGGATAGAACGGTGTGCGGAATTTGATCGGCTTTCCTCACGCGCGCACTGTCTGCGGAATTTCAGATGCGTGACGACGATGGTCGTCCAGCTGATGACCGCCGCACAGGTCGCAATCGCGATCAGGTAGAGAAATGCGTCCCCGGAAAGAAGTAGTTGAGAAAGACGACAATAAGCGTCATCCCCGAGGAGATGAGGATGCCGCGCACGGGCACACCGCGGTGCGAGAGCTGGCAGAGTGCCTGCGGTGCATCGCCGCGCTGCGCGAGCCCGTAGAGCATACGGCTGTTGCTGTAGATCGCGGAGTTGTAGACCGAAACCGCCGCCGTAGAGCACGACGAAATTCAGGATATGCGCCGCCGCAGGGATGCCGACGTTGCGGAAAATCTGGACAAAGGGGCTCGCATCCGCACCGACCTCGTTCCATGGCCAGAGTGCCATGAGGATCGCCATGGTGCCGACGTAGAAGATGAGGATACGCCAGATGACCTGATTGATCGCCTGCGGGATGGTACGGTCGGGATCCTCTGCCTCCCCGCCGTGATGCCGATGAGCTCGATGCCGCCGAACGAGAACATGACGACCGCCGTCGCGAGGAGGAAGCCCTCCAGCCATTCGGCAAGAATCCCCGTGCGCCCAGAGGTTGCTGATGTTCTCGGGGAACGGTGCGCCCGTCACGAGCAGCCAGCCGCCGAGCCCGATCATGAGCACAATCGCCGTGATCTTGACGAGTGCCATCCAGAACTCCATCTCGCCATAGGCACGCACATTCGTGAGATTGAGGATGGTGATGACCGTGAGACAGACGAGCGCAGAGAGCCACTGCGGCAGATCGGGCAGCCAAAGTTCATATAGATGCCGACCGCCGCCAGCTCCGCCATGGAAACGATGATGTAATTGAACCAGTAGTTCCAGCCGGAGAGGAAGCCCGGAAAGTCGCCCCAGTACTTTCCCGCATAGTGACTGAACGAACCGGAGACCGGCTCATCCACCGCCATCTCGCCGAGCATCCGCATGATGAAGAAAAATCATGACGCCGCCGAGCAGGTATGCGAGCATAACCGCCGGCCCCGCGAGCGCAATCGTCGAGACAGAGCCGTAGAAAAGACCCGTACCGATTGCGCCGCCGAGGGCGATCATCTGGAGATGCCTGTTCTTGAGCCCGCGCCGAAGGGCGGGCGATGCTTCCTTTTCCTGCATAAATCCTCCGTCAAAAAAACAATCCTATCCGCGCTGACGCGATTTTAGCGCCTGTTCCACTTCGCGTTTTGCCGCCTTTTTCCTTCAGCGACCGCCGCTTGTCGTAGTTATGCTTGCCGCTCGCGAGTGCCAGCTCGAGCTTTGCTACGGCCGCGCTTGAAGATAGACCTTCAGCGGGATGAGCGTCATGCCCTTTTCCCGCGTCTTGCCAAAGAGCTTTCAGTATCTCCGCCTTATGCATGAGCAGACGGCGCACGCGCAGCGGGTCATGGTTGAACTGATTGCCCTGATCGTAGGGGGCTGATGTGCATGTGGTCGAGGAATACTTCCCCGTTCTTGATGTAGGCGTAGCTGTCGCGCAGATTCGCCTTGCCGGCGCGCAGGGACTTGACCTCCGTACCGACCAGCTCCATTCCCGCCTCATAAGTCTCGTGGATGAAGTAGTCGTGCCGCGCCTTGCGGTTCTCAGCAGGCGATCCGTACGCCCTCGTTTTTTCTTTCCCATTGATGTTCCTCATTCTGGTGCCTCGCGTGCCGCCCTCCGTCTTGCGGTTCATGCGGCGTGCGGGGCGGCGGCGCAGGCGCTTCTCCGTCCGCTCCGGCTCCTCACTCCGGCTGCGGTAGCCCGGCGGATCGGGCCAGACCGCACTGTTGGAGCCCCGTCACCTTGACGCGGTGATAGTCGCGTCCGGTGGTGCGCTCATCGTCACGACGGTTCTCACTGCGGCTGCGTCCGCCGCGTGACGGGCGGTCTGCGTTCGGCTTTCCGCCGCGCTCACTGCGCCGCGAGGCCGGCTTGCCGTCCGTCCGTGCCTTGCGCGGCACGCTCTCCGCCGCCGCATGGGCGGCGCGGTCGCCCCTTCTGGGCGTGATCTGCCGCTCGTACCATGTGCGCCGCGCGTTTTCCTGCGCCGCTCGCCATGGCTTTCGCCCGCTGCAGCGGCGGGAGCGTCGCGGCGCTCGCCCTTCCTGCGGCGCGGGCTGCGCGTCTGCTCCGTCCCCGCATCCTTCTTCGCGGGGCGCGGGGCAGTGCCGCGTTTCGCAGGAGCGGCCGCGTTCGGGTCGTAGACGCCGTTGTCCTTCAGCACGAAAGTCGAGCGTCCGCGCCTCGTACGTCGGCGCGCGTGATGATGATGGTCACCGTATCACCGAGGCGATAGCGTGTGCCCGTGCGCTCGCCCACCATCGCATACTGATCCTCGACGTAGGTATAGTAGTCGTTGATCATGGTCGAGACGTGACCAGCCCCTCAACGCCGTTCTCGAGCTCGACGAAGATGCCGAACGCCGTTACGCCGCTGATGACACCCTCGTAGGTCTCGCCCACGAACTGCGCCATGTACTCGATCTTTTTCATATCGGTCGTCTCGCGCTCCGCCTCGATGGCAATGCGCTCACGCGCCGAGGGTGCTCCGCCGCCTCGGGGAGGAGCGCACGCAGACGCTCGCGTTTCTCCGCCGCGATATGCCCCTGTGGCAAACGTCTCGCGCAGGAGACGATGCACGAGGAGGTCGGGGTAGCGCTCGGATCGGCGAGGTAAAAATGCGTATAGTAGCGCGCCGCAAGGCCGAAGTGCCCAAGGCTCGCCGTCGAATAGCGCGCCTGCTGCATCGAACGCAGGGCGACGGCCCCGATGATGCGCTCCGGCTGTCCCTTTGACACGGTCGAGCACCTGCTGGATGTCAGAGGGGCGCACCTTGCCGTCCCTCATCGACATGGAGGCGCAGGCCGAGTGCCGCGAGAAGGCTCTGCAGACGCTCGATCTTCTCAGCGGTGGGTGTCTCATGCACGCGGTAGACGAACGGCTCTTCCTTCAGCTCCATGTGACGCGCCACGGTCTCATTTGCCGCGAGCATGCACCTCGATGATGGACTCGCCGATCGAGCCCGTGCGCTTTTCGAGCGCGACGGGATGTCCATCGGCATCGAGCTTTACCTTGACCTCGGGCAGCTCAAAGTCAATCGATCCGCGCCGATGGCGCTTGGCACGCAGCACCTCGCGCAGACGGCGCAGCGTCTCGAGCATCGGGCGGATGTCGCCGTTGTCCGAGACGAACGGCTCATCACCGGCAAGGACGCGGTTGACGAGCGTATAGGTAAGGCGGCGCGCAACATGGATCACGCACGGCACGATCTCATAGCTCTTGACCTCGCCGTCCATGCCGATCTCCATCTCGCACGCCATCGAGAGACGATCCACGCCCTCGTTCAGGCTGCAGATCCCGTTCGACAGCTCCTTCGGGAGCATCGGAATCACGCGGTCGACGAGATAGACGCTCGTCCCGCGCCGCGCCGCCTCACGATCGAGCGGCTCGCCCGCACGGACATAGTGGCTGACATCGGCAATATAGACGCCGAGGAAGAACCCGCCGTCCTTCTCATAGGCGTAGACACCGTCGTCGATGTCCCTTCGTATCCTCACCGTCAATCGTGACAATGGGGAAATCACGTCGATCCCGCCGCCCCTGCATACTCCTCGGGAAGCGGATCCTTCGGGCAGCGCGCCGCCGCCTCTGCAACATCGGGCGGGAACTTCTCATCGAGATCGTAGGCGCGCATGACGGCGAGCACATCCACGCCGGGGTCGCCCGTCTTGCCGAGCACCTCGACGACGCGCCCCTCGGCGCTCCTGCGCTGCTCCGGCCACTTCGTGATCTCGACGACGACCTTGCTGCCCGTCTTTGCCCCGCCAAAGTCCTTTTTCAGCACAAAGACATCGCGCCCGATCTTCGTGCTGTCGGGCGTGACAAAGCCGAACGCCTTGCTGCGCTCGAACGTGCCGACGATATGCGTGTTGACGCGCTCGAGGATGCGGATGATCTCCCCTCGCGCGCGTCCCGGCTGCTCGGACGGCGTGACGCGTGCGACCACGCGATCACCGTGCATCGCCGTACCCCATCGCGCTGCCGGGGACAAAGACATCCGTCTCCTCCTCCCTGTCTCACGCACGTCGGGGATGATGAAAGCCGAACCCCTTCGGCGACATGGAGAGCCGCCCCACCACGAGGTTCATGCGGCTCGGCAGACCATAAAGGCCGCTGCGGTTGCGGATGACCGCACCCTCGGCCTCAAGCGCAGCAAGAGCATCGAGAGCTCCTTCCCTTCGCTCTCCGGGAGCCCCAGCCCCGCACGCAGCTCCGCCTCAGGCAGCGGGCGATAGGCGTCCTCCCGCATAAAGGCGTAGATCCTCTCCTTGAGCGTATCCAGTTGTTCCTGTTCCATATTTTTCCTCTTTTTCGTTTCTACGATCTTCTTCCCTGCACAGCCTTCTCCAGAAAAATCTGCCGTGCGCTCAAATACGCGTTCCCTGACCCCTCGTCGAGCGGAAGCAGATGGCCCCGCATCAGGAGAATCACTCGTCTCACAGTCCGTGCTTGCCACGTGTGCGCACAGCTCCTCGGCACTCTTCGGATCCGCCGTATGGTCACGCGCCCGTGGACGATCAGGAGCGGCGCGCACCTTGCCCAGCTCGCTGCGGGCAGCGGCGATCGCATCCATCATCTCATGCACGGAGACGAGCGGCATACGCCGATAGGTATTGTTCGCCCCCTGCGGAACGTTCGCCAGTTTGCGGCGCGCCTTCGGCACATAGCGACCGACGCTCGCCGCGCGCGTCGGCAGATGCTCGATCCCTGCTCGCGCGCAATGATCTGGTGGCGCACCGAGGGCTCACTAAACACAGGTGACCTCCGCCTCGACCGAAAGCAACAGGGCAAAGATCGCCCCCATCGAGTGCCCCACGACGGCGATGTCGTCACACGCCCCACGCAGAATCGCGTAGCCGTCACGCACAGAGTCCATCCAGTCCTCATGCTCCGTACGGCTGAGATCCTCTGCAGTTGTCCCTGTGCCCCGCAAGTCGTATGGCGAGCACCGTAAAGCCGCGCGCATGAAGATACTCCCCCATGAGACGCAGCTCAGCGGGAAGTCCTGTGAATCCATGAATGAGGAGGACACCATGCCGTCCGCCCGGCAGAAAAAAAGGCTCTGCGCCCAGTAAATGCATGACGTATCCCCCTTCCGACAAAACGATTCCATGCATCCCAAAATAAAGCCCTGCCCTGCAGAGCGGCAGCAGGGCTCCTGCGCGAATACGGTCAGCTCGACAGCCGCGCGATAATGATCGTAATCACTCCCGAACAGTATCGCGAACACGACAGTCACGCGTGCGAGCAGCGCGTCCATGCCGCGTGCCTTGCCCGAGAACACCGTATCCTCGCCGCCGTCCAAGCCGCCCATGCCGGCAGACTTTGCCTCCTGCCCGAGCACAGACGCGATGAGGATGATCGCGACGATTGCATCAAGTACCATTAAAAAGCGTGAGCAAGAAAAAGCCCCTTCCTTCTTAAAACGAACGATATTTTGTAATCATAACACAGAGAACGCAAACGTGGCAAGCGAAATGTATCCACACCGCCATGCGGATTCCGTCACTTCTCCCCGCTGGCGGCCGGGAGCTCCTGTACCACGAGCATCGTATGCGGCATACGCAGCAGTACGCGCGTGATGCGGATGCCCTCACCTCCCTCCACGTAGAGCAGCGCGCCCGCATGCGCCGCCATCTGTCCCGACGCGCGGTGCCTCGCCGAGCTGGTCATAGAGCCAGCCGCCGATACTGTCCACATCCTCATCCACGATGCAGACGCCGAGAAGATCGTCAACCTCCTCGAGCAGCAGCTTTGCGTCGATGGAGCAGATATCGAGCCCGCGCCACTCGACGCTCTCGCGCTCGACATCGAACTCGTCGCGGATGTCGCCGACGATCTGCTCGATGATGTCCTCGACGGTCACCATGCCCGCCGTTCCGCCGTACTCATCGACGACAATGGCAAGCTGCGAGCCCTGCTCCTGCATCGTGCGCAGGAGGATGCTGCCGTCCATGCCTCTGGCACGATGAGTGCCTTCGGATGTAGCGGCGCAGATTCAGCTGCTCTCCGCGCATGAGCGGCGGCAGGAGGTCTTTCACGTGGATAAAGCCGATGATGTGATCCTTGTCCTCAGCAGACAGGATAGCGCGTCTGCTGCTCCTCGATGATGGTCTTGATGCGGTCGGCGGGTGGATCATCGAGATAGAGGCAGATCATATCCGTGCGCGGCACCATGATCTCACGTGCATTCAGCTCGGTAAAGGAAAAGACCTTGTCAACGAAGTCCGCCTCCGTGCTGTTGATGAGCCCCTGACGGAAGCTCTCCTTCATCAGGAGACGGATCTCCTCCTCCGTGTGTGCATCCTCGTTTTCGCCCTTGACCTCACAGCCGAGTTTGCGGCTGATGTGGTTTGCCACCGTGTTGAGCACCCAGACAAAGGGGCGCATGACACGTCCAAAAAGAGCACCATGGGGAACGCGATCGCGAGGAGGATGCGCTCCACGTTGGCAATCGCCATCGACTTCGGCGTTAGCTCGCCGAGCACGATGTGAAGCGAGGTGATGAGGGTAAAGGCGATCGCGAGCGCAACCGTGTGCCCGACCTCGTCCGGCAGCCCCACGTGCTGCGTCGCGGGCAGAATCAGCATCGGCAATCGCCGGCTCGCCCACCCAGCCGAGGCCGAGCGAGGCGAGCGTGATGCCGAGCTGTGTCACGGACAGCGAGGAGTCGAGGTGATCGGTCAGCTGCTTGGCGTATTTCGCACGGCTGACACCCTCGGCGATCAGCGTCTCAAGGCGCGACGGACGGATCTTGACGCAGCAGAATTCCGCCGCAACGAAGAAGCCGTTCATAAAGATCAGAAAGATGACGAGCAGTAAATCGAGTAGTGTGGGCAATATGTCCACGAATCAAGGCCTCCTTTGGGCAGGATAATCAATCAGCTGTTTCACATCGAGTTTCATGCGCGCGGCGAGTGTCTTCAGCCGCTCCACTTCCTTGGCATCGACGAGCGAGATCACGGCACCCGCTTTGCCCGCGCGCGCCGTTCGCCCCGCACGGTGACGATAGGTGCGCACATCCTCGGGCAGATCGACTCTGGACGACGCAGTCCACATCCTCGATGTCCAGACCGCGTGCGGCAAGGTCGGTGGAAATGAGGAGCTGTGCACGCCCCGCGCGAATCGCATCGAGGGCAGCTCTCCGCTGGTCGCGCCGCTCACCGCCGAGCAGAGCGGCGACGCGGATGCCTCGTACTGCAGCTTTTCCACGGCTTTCGCCGCATCGAAGCTGCTGGGCCGACAAAGACGAGCCCCGACGAATCGGCAGGCGGCGCGTCAATTTTGCACAGCCTTTATTTTATCACGAAATGACACAATATGATAGTAGTTTTTCACACGTCGTTTCCTGTGCCGCTGCACGAATGATGCGCGGCGTGCAGAGCTCCTCCGCCGCCTGCACAGCCCCTGCGGCCGCCGTCGCCGAGAGCAGGAGCATCTGCCGATCACGGGGCAGGAGATGCAGGGACGGCACGCACCTCCGCGCTGTGCTGCTTGCCGAGGACGGTCGAACTCATCGAGCACACAGAGGCGCACCTCCTGCAGTTTTAGTTTGCGGAGGCGGTGCAGCTCCACGATGAGCGGCGCGGAGCCGACGATGAGCGCGGGCTTTTTCTTCAGCGCGTCAATCTGCCGCTGCACATTCGCCCCGCCGATAAGTGCCTGCACGCCGACAGAGAGTCCCCGCCGCCTGTACGAGCTCCCCGCGCGACGCCTGCGATCTGCATCGCGAGCTCCTGCGTCGGCGCGAGGACGAGTACCTGCGCCGCGACGCACGGCAGGGGTCGATGCGCATGAGTGCGGGCAGGAGGTAAGCGAGCGTCTTGCCGTTCCCTGTCGGCGCCTCGCCGATCAGGCACTCACCCGCACACGCGGCAGGAATCACCTCCCGCTGGATCTCCGTCGGCTCCGTGATGCCGCGCGCAGCCAGTGCCGCCGCAAGCGGCGCGGGCACGCCAAGTGATGTAAAGTCCATCGTATCCTCCTAAAGCTTCAGCAGGCGTATCCTTCGAGACGCCCCTATAGCCGCGCATTCGCTCGACCGTTCGCGTTCTCAAAGCCTCCCCCGCCGCTGCGGGGAGGGGACCGCCTGCGGTGGTAGGGCGCCATTGAACGATAGCAGAGACCCTCACCTTACTGGTCAAAAACAGCGCATCCATCTCCGCCTGCTCATCTGCCGTCGGCGTATAGCTGCGGCGCGCCGTCATCGCGGCGGCAGTGGGACGTGCCCGTCCCGCCCGCAGCGCGCGCGGCGCACGCCGCCCGGCAAAGTTCCGGCTTGCCGCCCGCATCATCCGCCGTCATGCGGCACTGCGGAAATGCCGAGCAGCCCCAGTCACCGTGCTTTCCTTGCGCTTCAGCATGACGCCGCGCCCGCAAGCGGGACAGGGAATCCTCGCCGCCCGCCATCTGCGCCGTCCGCGCTGCATCACAGAGATCACGCGCGAACGCCGCAGCTCCCTGGCGGAGGAACTCCCTCGGCGTCCCCACGCCGTCCGCCATCGCGTGCAGCTGATCCTCAGATCGCCGTCGCATCCGGGCACGTCATCGTGTCGGGCAGTGCGTCGATGAGCAGGTACGCCTCCGCCGTCGGCGTCAGCACCTCTTCTTCTTGCCCGCAGCATGGAGAAACTTGCGGCGGATGAGATCCTCACGATGCTTGCGCGCGTCGCCTCCGTCCCGATGCCGGACACATCGCGCAGCATCTTTTTCGCCGCCCTCGTCCTTGACGTACTTATGAATCTCCTTCATCCCCTGAGCAGGGTCGCGGGCGTAGCGCGCGGGCGGCTTCGTCTGCCGCTCCTTCATCTCCGCTGAGACGAACGCCGCTGCGATCGCCTTTTTCATCGGCGGGAGCACTGCACCTCCTCGTCCTCCTTCTCCGCATCCTCGGACTCGTTCTTCCCCGTGCGGTACATCGTGCGCCACCCCGCCGTGCGTTCCGTGCGCCCGCGCGCCGTGAACGTCTCGCCGTGATGCGTCACCTCGGCCTTCGTCTGATCGTAGACGCAGTTCGGCAGAACTGAGCGATATAGGCACGCGCGATCAGCTCGAGATATTGCGCTCCATCGCCGTGAGCCGCGCGATTCACAGGCACGGTCGTCGGATGATCGCATGATGCGCCGAAATCTTCGCGTCGTTCCACGCACGCGACTTCTTCGCAGGATCTGCCGCCTGTGCCCACGCTGCGAAGCGGCGTATCGGGAGCGCGGTGAGATTGCCGAGAATCTTTCGCCGCATCCCTGTGCTGGCTCCACGGGCAGTACTCTGCATCGGAGCGCGGATAGCTGGTCAGTTTTTCCTCGTATAGCTTCTGTGCCGTATCGAGCACCTGCTGCGGCTCATAGCCATAGCGTTTGCCTGCGAGCACCTGCAGGGCCGAGAGTGAAAGGGCAGCGGCGGCGGCCTCCTTTTCTTTCGCTCATACTTCGTCACCACGCCGTCTGCGGGCGGCATACGCAAACGACGCCACGGCAGCATTGACCGCCGCAGAATCTATGAGCCGCCCTCAGCATCGAGCGGTGTGCGCTCCTCCGATGGCTTCCACCGTGCACGGAACGTCTCTCCCGCCTCTGTGCGAAAGAGTGCATCGACGAGATAGTAGGTCGCGGGCGTGAAAGTGCTCGATCTCGCGCCTGCGCCGCACGACGAGTGCCAACGTCGGCGTCTGACCCCGGCTCGATGGCAGGACGAGTCGTGCAATGACCGCTGCGCTGCGAGCGCATAGGCACGTGAGAGATTCATCCCGATGAGCCAGTCCGCACGCGCACGCGCCAGCGCCGAACGTTTCAGCGGAAGGAAACCCCCGTTATCGCGCAGGTCATTCAGTGCATCGTGATGCTCTTATCATCGAGTGCATTGATGAGAATGCGGCGCACGGGCTTGGTATTGCCGAGATAGTCCAGCACCCTCATCCACCAGGAGCTGTCCTCGCGGTCGGGGTCGCCACCGTGCACGATCTCATCAGCGCGCGCGATCAGCCCCTTTACCACGGCGAACTGCTGCGCCGCGCTCTCATTCACAACGAGCTGCCACTCCTTCGGCAGGATCGGCAGATCCTCCGCGCGCCAGCCGTTTCAGCGCAGGATCGTACTCCTCCGGCTCCGCCTGACGCAGCATCATGCCCAAAGAGCCACGTCACCACACCGCCGCCCGTCTCGATCCATCCCGACCCTTGCGGTGCGGCGCAGGAAGACACGCGGCAAGCGCGCGGCCGACGCTCGGCTTCTCCGCGATGTAGAGCCTCATGAAAACACCTTGATGAGTGCCCAGATGAAAAATGACGATCCACAGCACCATCAGAATGGATGCGCCGATGAGCAGCCATGTGCCGTAACGCTCCACGCGCCGCTCGCCCTCCGTGCGCGTATGTGCGGGCAGCATGCGGATCAGCAGCGATGTCGCCTGCGGGAGGATCACCATATCATCCACCGCCCCCACGAGCGGAATCGTATCGGGGATAATGTCCACTGACTCGATGAGATAGAGCAGCGAGAGCGGAAAGAGAAATTTCACGACACGCGGCGTATCGCGCTGCAGCATTGCGTAGAGCAGCAGGGCGATGTTGTGCCGCATGGCACGCAGGAGAACAAGAAAGCGCAGCATAAAAGCCTCCGATCATGAAGTAAATATGATCTAGTATACCATTCTGTCCAATCTCTTTCGAAACGAAAAAGGACAGGTGGCATGCACCTGTCCTGATTTAAGGAGCGCTAATAAGACAGTCTCTCAACTTCCTTTACTCATTCTGTAAAAATGTCCTAAACTGTCAATTCCATACTCTCCATGGTGCAACACCACTTTGCCAGAAATTCTCCAAAAGCGATCTTCCTCGCAGGGTGTCCATGCACTGCCAAAAGCCGCGATGCAGGTAACTCTTGAGTTCATTACGCTCGCCAGCTGCATCAATGGTTCCCGCTCAAATACGGTATCATCTCCGTCGATCAAATCGAATACGGTCGGTTCCAGCACCATATAGCCTGCATTGATGGGTGCACTGTCCTCCACCGCCTTTTCGCGAAAAGCTATGCATGGTATTATCCAAGCCTATATTCAGAATCCTTTCTGTTGCTTCTGCATAATAGCGGTAAGCGTCGCAGTTTTCCATGCGTTTGATGAAACTGTACCAGATCGCTGATATTAACATCGCAGACACCATCGCCATAGGTCATCAGTAAACGTCCTCATCGCCAATATACTTCTTCACCCGTCGAGACGTCCCCGTCATCGTCTCCAGTCCGGTATCGACAATGGTGACCTTCCACGGTTCAGTATGCTGGTTGTGGACGATCATGTGGTTTTCCTGCGTAAAAATCAAACGTACATCCGAGGTGTGAAGAAAATAGTCTGCGAACCACTCCTTAATCATGTGTTGTTTGTATCCGGCACAGATGATGAAGTCATTGAAACCAAAGTGACTGTATCCCTTCATGATATGCCGGAGAATCGGCATTCCGCCGATCTCACCATCGGTTTCGGTCGCCGTTCAGACTCCTCGTGATTCGGTGCCGCCCGCCGGCCAAAAGTACCGTCTTCATGAAATCTTCCCTCACGTGCGGTCATTCTCCGAAACAAGCGGGTATATACATATTTGCTGCCAACTCTTCGCGCGACAAAAAGGGCGCCATATCCTCCAATGGTGGAGAAAAACAGCTGCCCGTTCGCCAGCCGCTTGGTCGCAGATTTCGGTTCAAAAAATCTGATCGGTTGACACAAAACACCCTCGCACAGAATGAATGACTCTGCATGAAGTGCCATATCTACCGCAGCAATGAGTTCCGCGTTGCTGTGTGCGGAAACATACGGCATCGAAAATGCCGCAGCCAATCGTTCAAAACTAGGAAATCCAAGGTCTCCGCTGTCCGGTCCCACACCAACCAGATTTCCCTGAAAGACATTGTTCTGCGTTAAGCGGATCTGTTGATAGCCGTTATTATTGATGACAAAGATAGAAATCGGCAGGCGGTTGGTAACGATAGTCTGCAGCTCCTGCAGATTCATCATAATGCTGCCGTCCCTTCGATACACACAACACGCTGACGCCCGTTGGCAAGACATGCACCAATAGCCGCCGGAAGGCCATAGCCCATCGAGGAAATCGCGCAGTTCATCAGAAAGCGATCCCCTGCCTTGATATAGTAGGTCTGGCTGCCGACCACACTGGCAGAGCCATTCGCCACAACCGTTACAGCTTTTGGGGGAAGTCTGTGACTCAGTACATCGATAAACGCGTAGACATTCGCGGGCGTCTGCTCTTCTCGATGCCGTTTCTGTACAACAGGATATTTTTCCCTCCACGCAACACATTGCCGCATCCAGTCCGTATGACTGTGCTGGCCCTCATCAGCCGCACATGAAGCAGCACATCCATAAATACCGCAGCATCGGCACAGATCGGCAGTCAACGCGCAGGATTGGCTTTTTCCAGTTCCAACGGATCGATATCCACCATGGCCACATACGCCTCACGCGCCCACGTATCGATATTCCATCCAACTTGATAGATGCTCAGACGTGCGCCAATCGCAAGCACGAAATCACCGTTCTGTACGGCGAAGTTCCTGCTCGATCTCCCATATTTCCGCCGCGCCCGCAAAAGTGAGGATCATCCGATGCTATGAGATCGATGCTGTCCCAACAGCTGACGACAGGGAGATCCAGCGTCTGATACAAACGATGAAATGTATCCATTCCTCCTGCAAGGCGAATACCGTTTCCCGCATAGAGCACCGGTCTTTTGCCTTGTGCAGACGCGCTAGCACCTGCTGTGCGATGCCGTTCAGATCCATCCTCATTCGATGAATGCGCAGGCGTATAACCCTCCATTGTCTCCGTGTCAACCATTGCCCCCTGCACATCCAGCGGAATATCGAGCCAACATGGTCCAGGGCGACCTTCGCGTGCAAGGAAAAAGGCTTTCTCCAGTTCATAGCGAATCCGGCGAGGCTCCATGAGCATCACCGCATATTTTGTCATATTTTGCTGAACAGCAGGTACAATATCTGCTTTTGTCCGCCTATCGTACGAATCTTTCCGCCGCAGGAACGGATGCAGAGCGTGCCTTTGCCTGCCCTGAAAGGACTAACATAGGAATCGAGTCCTGATAAGCCCCAATGACGCCGTTCAGAGCATTGATCGCGCCGGGTCCACTCGTCACACAGACTGCTGCCATTTGTCCATGCACGCGGGCATAACACTCTGCCCCCATCGCTGCAGCCTGCTCATGATGATTGTATAGACAGTGCAGCTCTGCATGATGTCCTAAAGAATCATTGAGATGCATCGCACCGCCGCCAACCACGGTAAAAATCTGAGCGACCCCATGAGACGCAAGAAAATCTGCAATATAGTCCGATACCTTTTGCTTCATATTCATTTTACTCCAAAACGACACACGACGATGCAGAAATCGCACTCTTGTATCAATTACAGCAGCGCCCTGCCGATAAGTGAATTAATCACTTTCCCCCAATATTTCCTTCAGTTTGGCGACAACCTCAGGATAATAGGCCTCCTCTCCATAATAGTCCCGAACGATATCAAAGATCCCATCAAGCGACAGCTGCACACCCATGTGTTTGATACGGTAGCACCATGGATAGATCATGCACTCCATAACACGTTTCTTTTTCCGCTGACAGCTGTGCTGACGAGATTTTTACCGTAGCAGCCAATATATCAAAGTAATTTTTGACAAACACCTTAGCGAGATTATAGCCTTTCGGCGAATGTTCTCCTGACTTGTCCCAGCACTTCATGCCCAGAATGAAAAATGACGGACTCTGCTTTAGTACCTCCATTTGGAGGTAGACTTGCGGTATCTCGGTATAGTTATATTTTTCGGGGTCGGCAATTCGTCCGTACAAATTCCGCTTCAGAACGACTGCACTGATGAAGGTGATATAAAAATCCTATTTTATCAAGATAACTCTTCATATCCACTTCCCTCATATGAAAATAACTTTCCACCGCAATCCTTCTCAGTCAAGTAAAAATCGAGCAATGGCGATGCTGGTATAGGTGATTGACAAGCTACATACAGCGCACCGTCGACGAGATAATCATCATCCCCCGCAACGAGTACATATTCACCGGTACTGTTGCGTATCGCTCGTGAATGTTTCCTTTTGCCTCGATATTGGTCCTCACTGCAAAAATACTCGTTGCCGCATGTCTTTGCAGCTCTTGAACGACTTCTCTGCATCATCGGTTGATGCGTTATCTGAAACAAGGACCTCAATGAGTCCGTCGTTGCCGACCCTGTCTGAGTACGCTATACAATGCTTTGACCAAGTATCTACTGCGATTATACGTAATAATAGCATAGGTAAGAACGGGACACGCCCTTGTCTCCTCATGGAGCATCCCTCCCGTGATGCATCGTCGACAACAGGACGCCACGTCCCCGACGATACAGAAAAAGCCTCCACGATGTGTGCTGGCTGCCGGCTACGACGCAATAATCCGGTACATCTCCTACAACAACTGCATTAGCATATATTCGGCAGCCACGACCAATATTCACATTTCCACGAATAACGACATTTGCCTCAATCCGTGTTGCCCCGCCAATATGAACTGTGCTGTTTTCATCGACGATATGACGATATGACTGGGCATACAGATATTTCGATGGTCTTCTCATAATCCGAAATATGAACGCCCTCATCAATATGAACAAAAATTTTCAATCACAATGCAGTTTGCAGCAGAGATCGTACTGTATGCACCAATTACACAGTCATTCCCTATGCTGAGCCGTGGTGTCCTGACAAAATTGTCCTGATACAATCCACAGATTGCGCTTTCATGAATATTCGTCCGTGCCCTCGACACGTATCCCCTCAATATGGGCGAAATGACGCCAGCCCGGTAGATGGGCATCCACACCGCATGCATAGAGGGTAATCTGTTGGTCATCTGCAAAGGAAAATGTCATCGAGATAGGGATGATACATACGAAAGAACAATGCATGTTCCTGTTCGATATCATCGAGTAAAATGGTATCTGTCTGATAGGAACACCATGCATTGAGCGCTGTCGGAACCACAACGCGAAATCCCTGTTCATCATATTGTTTGCACTGCGCCATCACAGCATAATATCGTCCAGTATACCGCCTCGTCCCATGAGAAATCATACTGAACGGCAAAAATGCAGGAACAATACAGGAAACATCATTGAGAGGGGCAGCCTCTCCCCCGGTCTGAACGTATTCCTTGACCCCTGCTTGGGTCGCCAGATACACGCGTCCACGCTGATGTTTCGACAACATGAGGTTACCGTCCACCGGCAGAGACTGACTGCCGAGAAAGCCGATCATTCCAATGCTCTTGTCTCGTGAAAAATGTCCAGGATATCCTGAATAAAATCAGAGAGACCATGTATAAGTGATCATCTATATAAATTTTGTACTCTGCAGGAATTGCAGCCGCAACAGCATTCATCTGAGCTGAAAAGGACTGCCCCCTGAGGAACTACATGTACATCAAGCTGATATCCTTTCGACATTTTATTCCCTGCAGTGATTCCATACATGCACGAAAGTGCTGCTCGTCGCTCTTTCCAATGAGTATGGCGATTTTTTTATTATACATCGTCTCAGACACCCATATTTCATAATATCGCAGTATAACCCTTATCTACTATATGTATCGACAATTTTATCTATTCGTTAATATAGCTACCTCCCGCACATCCACAGATGCGCAGGAGGCAGAGAACGGATATTCTTACTTCAGCGTCACGAGCGGCTTTGCCCGTCATCTCCTTCCGATGGGAAGCCCGCCAGCGTGAGGGAGTGTCGGCGCGATGTCGCAGAGCGCCCCTCAGGATATCCTTCACGCGGTCAGAGACGACGATGAATGGTACGGGATTCGTCTGTGCTTTGTAGAACGGCTGATTGTTGTCGTAGTCCCACATTTTATCCGCGTTGCCGTGGTCTGCCGTGATGCAGACCCGCCACCGACCTCACGGATGGCATCGACGAACCGTCCGACGCAGGTATCGACCGTCTCGACCGCCTTGATGACGGCAGGGACGACACCCGTATGCCCGACCATGCCGCAGTTGGCATAGTTGAGGATGATGAAGTCATACTTGCGGGACTTGATCGCCTCGACGACCTTTGTCCGTGACCTCGATCGCGCTCATCCCGGGCCGCAGATCATAGGTCGCCACCTTCGGCGAATGCACGAGAATGCGGTCCTCGCCCCTTGCACGGCTGCTCGACACCGCCGTTGAAGAAGAACGTGACGTGCGTACTTCTCCGTCTCCGCGATGCGCAGCCGTGTATAGCCGAGATCCTGCACGCACTGTCCAAAGGTATTGTCGATCTCCTCGGGCGGGAACGCCACGAGTGCGTTCATCCCTGCCTCGTACTCGGAGAACGTTGCAAGGGGATCTTCAGCGACTCGTCGCGTGCGAAGCCGTCAAACTTCGCATCGACAAAGGCATGCTGAGCTGACGCGCACGGTCGACGGAAATTATAGAAAATCGCGCCGTCGCCGTTCTTCATGCCACGATAGCCCCTCGACCACAAACGGCACGACAAACTCATCCGTCACGCCCTCGGGCTCTCGCCTCGTATCCGCATACGATGCAAGCAGCCCCGCCACAGCGGGACTTCGCCACAGTCTTTGCCTTCGCATGGGCAATCGCCTCATAGGCGAGCTGCCGCGCTCCCAGCGCTTGTCGCGATCCATGGCGTAGTAACGCCCGCTGACCGTAGCGATCTCGCTGACGCCGATCTCCGCCGCCTTTTTCTCAACCGCCCTCGAGATACTCCTGCGCGCTCTTGGCGGCACGTCGCGCCCATCGAGGAAGCATGAATCCAGACTCAGTCAGTCCCTCGAGGCTTCGCGAGCTCAAGCACGGCAAAGAGATGATCGTCGTGACTGTGCACGCCACCCGGGAGACCAGCCCCATGACGTGCAGCGCTCCGCCGTGCTCCCTTGACCCTCCCGCGCACGATGGTGAGCAGCGCCTTATTCTTGAAGAAGTCACTGTTCTTGATATCACGCGTGATGCGCGTGAGCTGCTGGTAGACGATACGCCCTGCGCCGATGTTCGTATGCCCGACCTCGAGTTGCCCATCTGCCCGTCCGGCAGACCGACGTACTCCCCGATGCCCGGATTTCCGTATGCTGGAACCCTTCATCAGGCCGTCGAGTACAGGCGTCTTTGCCATGGCAATGGCATTGTACTTCAGATCGTTCGGATCGCCATCCCCGAATCCATCCATGATGATGAGCGCAACAGGCGCATTCTTAAGTTTTTGCCATAATATTGGTATCTTTCTAAGAGCTTTGCTCAGTACTCGTATGAGCGCTTCATTTCCGCCGAGCGGAAAATCCACGCCATACAAAATGAGAATACGATAATCAGAAATTCACGATTGCCGCGAAATCCTGTGCCTTCAGCGAGGCTCCGCCGACGAGTGCACCGTCGACATTCGGCTGCCGCACGAGATCCTTGATCGTCGCCGGCTTGACACCGCCGCCGTACTGAATGCGGATCGCGTCGGTCGCCTGCTGGTTGAACTCTTCGCGACGGCCTCGCGGATCGCCTTGCAGACCTCCTCCGCCTGCTCGAACGTTGCCGTCTTGCCCGTACCAATCGCCCAAATCGGCTCATAGGCGATGACGAGCTTTCCTGCCCTCGTCCGCCGTAAAGCCCTCGAGCGCGGCGTTGATCTGCGCAACGACGTGCGCGATATACGTGCCCGCCTCGCGGATGGCAAGCGACTCGCCGCAGCAGATGATCGGCGTGATGCCTGCTGCGTATGCAGCACGGGCGCGCTTGTTGACGCCCTCATCCGTCTCGCCGAAGTAGTCGCGGCGCTCACTGTGGCCGAGGATGACGTAGTCCACGCCGATCTCTTTCAGCATATCCGTCGAGAGCTCGCCCGTATAGGCACCGCTCTTCTCCCAGTGCACATTCTGCGCACCGATGTGGATGTTCGTGCCCTTGACCGCATCGGCGACAGCGGCGAGTGCCGTTGCCGTCGGGCAGGCGACGACCGTGACCTTTGCATCCTTGACGAGCGGGATCAGCTCCTTGACGAGCGAAACGCCTGCAGCGATCGTATTGTTCATCTTCCAGTTGCCGGCGATAATCGGGGTCCGTGCCATAGTTTTCTCCTTCGTATCAAACGTAAATGTTCTTACTTGTCTGCGATGGCTGCAATGCCCGGCATCTCCTTGCCCTCAAGGAACTCGAGCGTCGCGCCGCCGCCCGTCGAGACGTGGGAGATCCTGTCCGTCAGCCCCGTCTTCTTGAGCGCCGCACGAGTCGCCGCCGCCGACGATGCTCGTCGCACCGGCCTCGGTCGCATCCGCAACGGCCTTTTGCCACGGCCAGCGTGCCCTTTGCGAACTCATCGCACTCAAAGACACCCATCGGCCCGTTCCAGATGATCGTCTTGGCGCCCTTCAGCGCATTGACGCTCCTCGGAGGTCTTCGCCGCCGCCGGCGCTCTGCCAGCCATTTTCGACCCTTGTCGACATCGACGATCTTAACCTTGCCCCTCGGCCTTCCACTTTGCCTCGTCGGCGAGCGGGAACATATTCGCAACGGCGACGTCGAGCGGGAGGACGACCTTGACGCCCTTCGCCCTCAGCCTTCTTGAGCAGGTCGCGGGCGAGATCCATCTTGTCCGGCTCACAGAGGGAGTCGCCGATCGGCAGTCCCTTCGCCGCATCAAAGGTATGCGCCATTCCGCCGCCGATGATGATCGTGTCAACCTTCTCGATCATGCGTTGCTGATGACGCCGATCTTGTCGGAGACCCTTTGCCCCACCGATGATCGCGTAACGAACGGACGCTGCGGATTCTCGAGCGTCTTGCCGATGTAGTTGATCTCCTTCCATCAGGAATCCCGCAACCGTCTCGATGTACTTTCGGCACGCCCGCATCCCTGATGCATGTGCACGATGCGAAACGCCGAACGCATCGTCTCACAGCGACATCGGCGAGCGATGCGAGCTGCTTGCGAAGGCAGGATCGTTCTTCTTCTCTTCCTGTGATAGCGCAGATTCCTCGAGCAGGAGGACTTCGCCCGGCTTCAGATCTCGCCGCGAGTTTCTCCGCCTCGGAGCCGACGCGTCGGATGCCCACTTGACCTCACGGCCGAGGAGCTCTGCGAGATGCTTGACGAGATGCTTTTGCGCTGAACTTATCCTCACGTGCCTCGGTCGGACGGCCGATGTGGCAGGCGATGATGAGCGCCGCGCCGCCGTCGAGCAGATAGTTCAGCGTCGGCAGCGTGCGCACCATGCGCGTATCGTTCGTGATGTTCATCTCGGCATCAAACGGAACGTTGTAGTCCACGCGGACGAATACCTTCTGCCCTTGACGTCGAGTATCCTTGATTGTCTTTTTGTTCATGCTGTCCCCTCCATAAAGAAACGAGGTCCGGCCCAAAACATCGGCCGGACCTCGAAAGATCAGGGATGCTGTAGGAGGGCATGGAGCATATCCCTGCCCTCCCCAAGAAAACAATGTTTACTTTATCAGCCGAGTTCAGCAAAGCATTTGATCGTGCGAACCATCTGCCTCGTGTAGCTGTTCTCGTTGTCGTACCCAGGAGACGACCTCGACGAGCGTGTTGCCGTCGCCCGTGTCGTCTGACCATCGTCTGCGTTGCATCGAAGATCGAGCCATAGGTCGTGCCGATGATGTCGCTGGAGACGATCTCGTCCCGTGTAGTAGCCGAACGACTCTGTCGACTCCTTCTTCATCTGCTCGTTGACCTGATCGACTGTGAGCCTTGCCCTCGACCACTGCGTGTAGAGGAGCGTCGCTCGAGCCTGCCGGGTCGGAACGCGCTGTGCCGAGCCGATGAGCTTGCCGTTGAGTCTCGGGGATACCAGCGCCGATCGCCTTTGCCGCGCCCGTCGAGTTCGGGACGATGTTGACTGCTGCTGCATCGGCTGCGGCGCAGGTCGCCCTTGCGCTGCGGGCCGTCAAGCGGCATCTGGTCGCCCGTATAGGCATGGATCGTCGTCATGATGCCGCTCTTGATCGGAGCGAGATCGTTCAGTGCCTTTGCCATCGGTGCAAGGCAGTTCGTCGTGCAGGATGCTGCCGAGATGACCTTGTCCGCCTCGTCAGCGTCTTGTGGCTGACGTTGAAGACGATTGTCGGGAGATCGCTGCCCGCAGGAGCGGAGATAACGACCTCTCTTTGCGCCGGCCTTGATATGTGCCTCAGCCTTTGCCTTTGCCGTGAGAAGCCCGTGCACTCGAGCACAACATCGACATCATGCTTGCCCTAGGAATCTGGCGTTGCATCCGCCTCGTGCGTAGATGTTGATCTTCTTGCTGTTGACCGTGATGGAGTCCTCACCTGGCCTCAACGGAATCTGCATACTTATAGCGACCCTGCGTGGAGTCATACTTCAAGAGATGGGCGAGCATCTTTGGGCTCGTCAGATCGTTGATTGCGACGACTTCATAGCCGGGCGCATCGAACATCTGACGGAAGGCGAGACGACCGATACGACCGAATCCATTGATAGCAACTTTTACCGCATTGAAATATCCCCTGTGCGTTCCCCTTTGAAACATCATGCGCTGCAGGGCATTCCTGCCGCGCTCTCATTACGCTTTATATTATAAACCATTCCCAATAAAAAGTCAAACTGTTTATCCTCCCATCGGCACTCATTTTCATGATTTCTTTATGGAAAAATGCTTGCAAAGCCCTCGTGAATTTTCGCCAAAAATATGACTATGGATAAGGAGGAGCGGCATCATGTTGGAAGCAATCAAAAGAAACGGTACTCCACTCATGCACAGCAGGCGGAACGCGACGGGTTGTGCCGTCATCGTGCGGGCAATTTCAGCATCCGCGACATAGAGTGGCTATATCTGCATCACGCCGACGGGCATGGACCGCATGGAGATGCAGACGGACGACATCGTTGTCATCGACGGCACGGGACACACCGTCGAGGCCTGCAGCGGACAGCGGCCGACGAGCGAACTGATGATGCACTGCGCCATCTATCGGAACCGCAGCGACGTACACGCCGTTGCAGCATACACACTCGCGCGCAGCGACCGCCTTGCCGTCATGAATAAGCCCATCTCGCCATCGTCTATGAGCTCTCCCTCCTCGGCTGCCGCGAAGGCTATGCGTTCCTGCTGTTCCCTCATGGTCGGCTCTGAGTACACGAGCGGCTGCAGAAAAATGTTCTCCAGCCGCTCTCCATTGCCAATGTCGCTCTCATGCAGGCACGACGGCGTCGCCGCCGCTGCCGCCGACCTCACGGAAGCGCTCCTACGCGCAAGCTACAGTCGAAGAACTCGCCGACATCTACTACCGCACCCTCACGGTCCTCGGGCACGAGCCGGAGACCATCCCGGCAGACGAACCGCCAAGTGGAAATATCCAACCATGTAATGCAGTTGCCCAATCAGCTGTGCCCTTTGAGCTTGCTTCTGACAGGTCAGCAGGGCGGCCGCTTGCGGCAGGCGAGGGCACATCCATTATACGAAAAGAGGCACAATGAACACAAATATTCTCGCCATGGAAACCGTCGCCCTCGACGACAGCGAGCGCGCCTCGTCATCGCTGACCAGACAAAACTCCCGGAACCGCGCCGAATACCTCCATCTCAAAAACACAGGGCGAAATCTGGACGGCCATCCGTGAGCTACAGGTGCGGTGCACTCTGCCATCGGCGACGCCGCTGCCATCGGCATCTACCTCGCCGCACTTGGAGATAGACACCGACGACTACAGCAGGGAATCGCGCGCCGCTTTCATGCGGCGGCCGACTACCTGAACACCTCCCGTCCCACTGCCGTCAATCTCTCATGGGCGCTGGAACCGCATGGAGCGCATCGTGAGAAACAACGCGGGGAAATCCGTCTCCGAAATCCGCAGCCTCCTTCGCGATGAAGCCCTCCGCATCAAAACAGGAGGACATCGACATCTGCAAAAATAGGTGAGCACGCGCTCACCCTCGTAAACGCCCGGCGACGGACCCTCACCCACTGCAACGCAGGCCAGCTCTGCCACCGCCAAATACGGCACGGCCACCGCCGTCAGCGTACCTTGGGCACGAAAAAGGCTACAACTTCCGCATCTTTGCCGACGAGACACGCCCCCTGCTCCAGGGTGCGCGCCTCACCGCGTATGAACTCAGTGCGGCCGGCATGGACGTCACCCTCATCTGCGACAACATGGCAGCCACCGTCATGAAAAACGGCTGGATCGACGCCGTCTTCGTCGGCTGCGACCGCGTTGCCGCCAATGGAGATGCAGCGAACAAAATCGGCACCTCGGTGTCGCCATCCCTCGCCAAGCACTACGGCATCCCCTTCTACGTCTGCGCCCCCAGTTCCACCATCGACCTCTCCACCCCCACCGGGAGCGACATCCAGATCGAACAGCGTCCGCCCGAGGAAGTCACCGACATGTGGTACAAAGAGCGCATGACCGCAGACGGTGTAAAGGTCTATAACCCCTGCATCTCGACGTCACGGATCATGATCTGATTACGGCGATAATTACGGAGGAGGGAATTTTAACAATCTCACGCCCTTCTCAGAAAAAGCATGAGATTCCATGGAGGAATAGGAGGATTTATGACTGAATTCGATTTTTAAATTCATTATATCGCCTTTTGCTGATTTTAACCATAAAAATGATCTTCTCTCACCTGCACAAACAATCTTCTCGGCTGACACAGGCAAACGGAATGTTCTCTGATATCTTGGAGCGATATATATACAGGAAGGTGTAATCCCCTCTCGGATAAAACTGGCTGCAGCGAAGGAGGGGATCGCTATGAAGTACGGCACAAAGATTACCCAGCTCAATGACGTTGCTATGATGATATACGTTGCTTATACCAACTTCATGTCGAAAAATAACCAAAAACAAAACAGTTTGAATACAACTTCAAAACCCATACGAAGCGATTTGAGGAACGATGGATAAAAATAAATTTTCATGGAGTGAGTTTTTACAGGACAGCTGCATCACAGCAATGGGGCTTTTTCTTGTTTGGTGGCTCAACGGTCTGCATTTAGATATCGATATGGATGCCAGCTTTTATTCCGTGCCATTAGCGTGCTCTACATGCTCGCGCTCATCATGCAGCTCATACTGCAGCCGTTTTGGCAACAAGCTCCAGTGAGCGGGCACGGAAAAAGAAATCAGCAAAATCCAGAGCTGCAATCGAGGCTCTGTGCAACTCACACTACTAGGACTGCACTTCCCCATCCAAAAACTATATCATATTCGCAAAATATAACAGCGGTATCAATTTCTCCTGTCAAGGAAAACATTGATACCGCCGTCTTATTCCTACAGATTCTCTTTATACCACTGAATCGCCTCGGTGATGCCCCGTGAGAAATCATACTCCGGTGCATAGCCGAGGTTCTTTTATCTTCGAGATATCCGCACCGCTGTGCCTGATGTCACCCCTTACGCCTCAGGGCCAAAGACGGGTTTCAGATCCTGCCAAAGAGTTTGCTGAGCACCGCATACATTTCATTGAGACTTGAACGCTACCCGCAGCGACGTTGTATGCCTCCCCGGCTGCCTCGTGCGGTGCAGCACATGCGAGGAGATTCGCCTGTACGACATCCTCCACATAGACGAAATCGCGCGACTGCTCTCCATCTCCATTGATCGTCGGCGGCTCATCGCGCAGGAGGCATTCGATGAACTTCGAATGACCGCAGCGTACGCGCCGTTCGGATCCTGCCGCCGCCCATAGACGTTGAAGTACCGCATCCCATAGCAGTCGAGCCTCATAATTCAGCGTATACTGATACGCATACTCCTCATCGACAAATTTCGTCACCGCATACGTCGAGAGCCGCCGCCCGACGATCTCCTCCCCGCTTTGGCATCATCTCATCGTCGCCGTAGACGGCCGCGCTTGAGGCATAGGTCATCTTCTTTTACGCCATGCTTTGCCGCCGCCTCCATCACGTTCACTGTGCCGATGATATTCGTCATCGTATAGCTGACTCGGCTGCTCGATGCTCTCCGGGACACTTCACCCTCGCCGCCTGATGCAGTACATAGTCAACACCTCGCACGCGCGATCGCACGTTGCGGCATCGCGGATATCCCCTTGATAAATTCAAACTTCGGGTTGCCGCGGAATCCTGCGATATTCTCCTCGTATCCCGTCAGCAGATTGTCCAGCACACGCACCCCTGTGCCCCATCGAGAGGATCGCCTCTGCCAGATTCGAGCCGATAAAGCCTGCCCCCGCCAGTGACGAGGAATAAAACTGTTCTCTGGAAAATTGATTGTACGGTAATTCATGATATCCCTCGCCATTCTATATAAAAATAGCACTTGCTTCAAGGTAAGATCTTTTCGTCAGATCTACGGTGTGCTTACGGCTCGATTATACTCACAGTAGGACGCACTCGAACAACTACTAACGCAATCAAACATCGGTAGCCCAAAAATCAACTATCTATCGGCTCTTCATATTGTCCCTGCTTAATGACGACAACAGGGGTTCCATCCTCTTGCCCACACAACTTCTTCCACTGAATGATGTTGTATAAATAAAGTTGACAACTTCTTCGCAAGGATTTTAGGGAAGCACTGATAAAACACGGATAATAATGCTTACGTTATCCACAGGCATCAATTCTACAGTTTCCCATGCAAAAAGTAGAAAATCATGCCCATAGCTCTTTCCTTCCCTGAATCCTCCATTTGAACGGGAATTTTCGAGGAAATGGGCGCACTTATCCAATCGTCATACAAAAACGCCCTCTGCCTTCCCGCCCCTCAAACACATAACGAGATTTGCTGACGCAAAGAGCAAATAAAATGGCTCTACTCCAAAACTAGTGGAAATGGTATAATCACCAAGGGTGATGAAATATGGTTGAGAGCTTTGACAAGATGCTTGCAGGATCACTGCGGCTGGAAGAGCCGTGGTATATCATAGGAGCAGAATTTTATGAGGAAGAGCCGGCAATCCATATACATGTAGGCGTAGACAAAGCGGCCGCGCTGTGCTGTCCTGTCTGTGGTGCGCCGACCAAATGATACGGTTACGAGCCGAAGGAACGAATCTTGCGTCATGCGGACTGCCTGTTTTATCCCTGCTATGTCCACTGCAGACGCCCCCGTGTTCTCTGTGACAAATGCGGTGTCGTTCAGGTCAACGCGCCGTTTGAGCGCAAGAACAGTCGCTTTACCCTGCTGTTCGAAGTCTACGCCATGCTACTCTTGCAAGACATTCTTCGTGCCATAACCTCCCATCTGCTTCGCTGTGATGAAAAAGTTGCTTGCGCGCTATCCTTACGTATTGGGTGCATGACTGGTAAATCGTATGGATTTTTTTCCGATATCTGCTCCATTGCCATGAATGAGACATCCTTTCGTCGTGGGCACAAATACGTCACTGTAGCCATCGACGCAGTAAGACGCCGTCTCTTCGATGTCGAATCCGGTCGCGACAAAAACCGCGGTCAAAAACGTGGGCGAAAAACTTGAGAGGAACACTGGTGCTATACGAAGAGCGTCCATTCTGTCACCAGAGACATGTCCGCAAGCCACCTGTTCGCCGTCCGGGAGGTGTTTCCGAACGCCAAGCAGCACATCGACAATTCACGTCAAACAGGTGCTACTCAAAGCCCTTGGATGCGGTGCATATGATGAGCAAAAAGAGTCCGGCAGGAAAAAGGAGCTCTGTTCCTGTGCACAAACTCGTTCATGGTGCCGGAAGGGCGCATGACCAACAAGCAACGGACAATGGTAACGGAACTTTCCACGCAGCACAAGAAGACGGGATGTGCTTATCGGATTGTCCAGTCTCTGGATGACTTCTATGCGTCGACCTCCATAGTGGAGGCGCAGGCGCAACTGGACAAGCTGTATTCATAGATGCGGCACTGCCGACTGAACTCGATGAAGGATGCCGCCTTGACGCTCAGGAATCACGGCAAGGAAATGCTGAACTATTTCCACGCACGTTCGATAACGCGCTTTGTTGCTTGAATCAACGCGATGATTCAAGCAACAAAGCGCAAGGCAAGAGGTTTTCATACCTTTAGACATAGCGGATGAGATACGCGTCCGCCCTCGTCGAGTTCTCGGCTATCAAACACCAGCAGAACTGTTTAACACCTTCTTGGATGAAGTGTACACTATTGAAAATACTTTAACTAACTTGCTGTTCAACTTGCTCTTGCAATTCACGATAATATTTTTCACACCCCTAAATCAGAATATCAAAGCCCGTCAGCAAGCAGAACTGACGGGCTTCTCGTTGGCTAGAATCTACTTGGATGCAAGTCATTCCACGCGCATTCTACGGACCTCTTTATTCTCACAATACCACTGTTGAACAACGCGATTGCAATCCCTCGCTAAGGAAGAATGATACACATGTATTGCCTCTCCTGTTTTTATGAAATACGCATTTTCATATTCTCCGATCTTTACATGAAAGTGCGGTGCATGATATGCACACTCCCGGCTTCCTCACTTCGACATAGCCATTGCCAGGTAAAGGCCATCGAGAAACAGGCTGAGGCTCTTCCAATTCTCCAACGAGGAAAGATTCCACACTTCCCTTTCCCCGCCATCTTCCAAGCAAAACCGTTAATGTTCCACTGGAAATTCATCATGCATAAAGGATAAAAATATCTGCTTTGGACAGCATACGAAAAACAATTATTGCCTGCTTCTGCTTCCTCCAGCATTACACCATTGGGAAGCTCTTTGATTTTTTTATCGCCGATATCACATCCTCCGGAAAGTATGGATCAATGCAGAACAGCTGAAAGAATCTCTTCTAAAAGCCCCAATGGATATCGCTCTTTTTCTCCATAGACAATATCCTGCCAGCATTTTCCTGACAAATAGGACGACACCACAAATCACTCTTTTGAAAAACAAGCACATCATTTTCTCTGAATTTTATCCAGCAAAGGAATGTGTGATCCTTTACAGAAGATATGAAGGACGGAATATCGCTGAACTGATTGTCTAAAGAATATTCATTGATATAATAACAATTCTTTTTCTTCTCCTTGTTCACAGCCCCACCATCCGATCCATATCCAGATCAAATTGATCAAACAAATCGTTGAGATCAAGATCTGGATTTTTACCTCTGATACGTCCAAATTCACCAAATTCGATGGGGTTACATTTCGTTTTCACCATCTTTCCAAACAAAGAAATTGACGGCTGCCGTAGAGGCTTCTATCGTTTGTTCGGCAACCCCTGCGCGTATCCAATTAAACAAATGATCACTATGTGTCTCGACAAATAGTTGACGATTATTTCGACTGATGAAATATAGAAACCACACAGGCGCGACTGTGCTTTCGGATGCAAAATGTACCTCGGGATTTTCAATAAGAATAACATCTCCTTTTCCGACATAAGACACAGCGACAACATGGTGATAAGATAACTCGTTCCGGCGCCTACATTGGACGGTCTGCAAAACAAGCTTTCCTGATTTGCTAAAATGCGGATTGCTATTATATCTGAGCTGAACATAATCCGTATTAATAATGCGCTGAACACGCATCGTTGTTCCATCTAAAATGTAATTCAACCAATAATTCACTTGATCCGCCAAGCGATCGCCAACTTGCCCCTGCTCCGCTGAGCAACTCCCTTCTCAATTACGGAATCAGCACGGTTCTCAAGTTTTCCTATAACATACTCACCGGTCTCGTCAAACGCACTAGCACCTGAAGCTGCGCCGATAAAGATCCTGAGCACCAATGCGGTGACACGACAGATAGTGAAATCCCAACTCCCAATTTAACGGCATGGTTTTGCTCATCATCAACAAGCGGCCAATACAATTCCTCCCTTATAGGATCAAAATCATCATCCGAACAAAAGACCTCACAATCGGTCCCATCGGTATGATCGGATTCTTTAATTTCAACCCACCATTCTTTTTTTCCTTGTTCACAATACGATATACGAATAGGTGTGTCTCTCATATTGTAATTTTGAACTTCACGAAAATCCCCCAAAGCAACTGCCGGACCATTCAGTCCATATTCACCACTAGTATTTTGTGATGCAACTAACAATGCCTGTAGAAAGGTAGATTTTTCCTGCGGAATTTCTTCCCTACAATTAAGTTAAAAGCTGCACATTGACATCTAATCGGGTAATCGACTTAAACGCCTGAATTGATACAGAACTAATCATAAAGAATCCAACCTTTCCACTAAGGAATCCATCATTGCAAACCGCTGTTTCACCTGCTTTACGTTGTCTCCTCCCCTATCAATCGCTGCAAGATAATCCATAGAGGAAAAAGACCTTTTCTAGAGAGTTCTTTAAGAATTTATTACTCTTGTTCCCAATCACCACATTTCCTGTTTATATTCCAAAAATACATTGTAGTTTCAAAAATATTCATATTTATAGGATGTGATGGGTAATGATGTTTCCGAAACGCCCCTTACCAATCGACGTTATGATGTCCTGTAAAGTTTTTCTGTCTTTACATAAAACTCTTGATATAACGAGTCTTTTGATTCTGTATTCATCTGGCGAAGCATGCACGCCAACAAATCATCGATATCTCCTCGATATTCATATACCTCTCCACTCGAATCTTTGAGCTGTTTTTGCAGAAATAAAAATGAAAAAGAAACGTGTCAACAAATATGCACCTTTCATCTGATGGTCATTCTCAAGACGAATACTGGTTGCAGTTTGAAAAGACTCTGATTCAGTAATCAAATGAATCATATCTAACATCGATCCATGATACAACGCATTGCGAATCTCTTGTTTATTCAGTATCGTACCGCCTCGATTCACTCGATCAAATATATCAAACAAAATCGAATCCGAGTTGGCGGCAAAATGAGATGCGAGTATCTGGTAGTCCTCCAGTTGAGACTGATAGATCCTGAAACTATCTTTTAAGATCTCTAAAGTATTTTCCGTTTAATTCTGAAGGACACGCAGCCCATTAAGAGGGAAACTGATTTTTCCATATACCCTAAAGAGAGCTGTCAGTCGTTGACGCCCATCAACGACAATAAAGGTAGCCCCTTCTTGTTGCTTAAAGTAAAAATGGGCAGGGCAATCCCATAAAGATGCTCTCTATGAGCTCTGATTGCTGTATTGGTTTCATACCTCCCTGACGCTGAAAAGTCGGAGCCAAGTCAAGTTTTTCCTTTTTATATCTACGCCATAGCTCATAGATGGAAAAGTCTCTTTTGGTCACATTTATTTTCCGTATGCACGAACTCATGTCAATATTCGTATAGTTCAATTTATCAACATCATCTTCAAAAATATCCGACTCCACAGAGCAGCACCTCCTAACAGCAAACGTTTCCTGTTTAGTATTTTTACTCTCTTCCTTATGCACCCAATCACTCATCGTTTGATCGCATTCTTCCAACAGAACCACATACCGCCCCTTCACTCACGATAAATTTCACGCGCTGTATTTTTTCATCGTAGGTATGCGAAGACAGGTTTCGTTTCTCCATCATCTCCAGCCACTCCTGTGCGTCCGGTATCAGCCCCTGTTTCCAACTCTCACGAATACAGCTTCGTGGACTGTTCACCCTCGATTCCGTCATATTGCAACACAGCCTTCATCAGTTTCCACGCAAGCTCAAAACAAAAATTCAAACCGCTGAATCGTTGCATCCAAATACATATCATCCATATCGACATCTTTTCTCAGTGCAGCTTGCAGCCGTATACGAAGGCATGATGATAATCTTCTTTTTAGACGAATTTGCTCTATTGTCACAAGAATTCTTCCTCCTTCAATGCAAAAGCAGGAGTTTCCCTCACGGTCAATCGCATCCCGTAAATCTTTGATTGTGCTGTCCACCATAAAGAACAATCATCGAACGTATAGGGAAGCTGCTCGCCTCAAATCCAGCCAAAAAGCGCAGCCCTAAGATCAAAATCACTTACAATCGCCAAATCGACATCGAAGTCTTGTAGATAATCCCCTCGTGCACGCTGAACCAAACAGAATGACCTTACGAATATGGTCGCGATACATCTCTAAAATGCGATAGATCTGCTTCCAGTGTTCGCTCGTCAAACCATGCACGCTCATTCACCTCCCCCGTACTTTGTTGTATATATTCTCCTACGAAATAGAATCCCTTCAAAAATCATCAAAAAGCAGTATCATATCCCGCATCACGCGTGAATACGATACTGCCTTTTCATTCTTACAGATTCTCTTTATACCACTGGATCGCCCCTCAGTAATGCCCCGTGAGAAATCATACTCCGGTGCATAGCCGAGGTTCTTTTATCTTCGAGATATCCGCACCGCTGTGCCTGATGTCACCCTTTACGCTCAGGGCCAAAGACGGGTTTCAGATCCTGCCAAAGAGTTTGCTGAGCACCGCATACATCTCATTGAGACTTGAACGCTTCTCGGCAGCAACATTGTACGCCTCCCCGGCTGCCCTCAGTGATGCAGCACACGCGAGAGATTCGCCTGCACGACATCCTCCACATAGACGAAGTCGCGCGACTGCTCACCATCGCCGTTGATCGTCGGCGGCTCATCGCGCAGGAGGCACTCGATGAACTTCGGAATCACCGCCGCGTATGCGCTGTTCGGATCCCCGCCGCCCATAGACGTTGGGAAGTAGCGCATCCCACAACAGTCGAGCCCATAATTCAGCGTATACTGATACGCATACTCCTCATCAACGAATTTCGTCACTGCGTATGTCGAGAGCCGACGTCCGACGATCTCCTCCCGCTTCGGCATCGTCTCATCGTCGCCGTAGACGGCCGCACTTGAGGCATAGGTCATCTCTTCACGCCATGCTTTGCCGCCGCCCCATCACATTCACCGTGCCGACGATATTCGTCATCGTATAGCTGACGGCTGCTCGATGCTCTCCGGGACACTCACCTCTGCCGCCCTGATGCAGCACATAGTCAACGCCCTCACACGCACGATCGCACGTCGCGGCATCGCGAATATCCCCTGATAAACTCAAACTTCGCTGCTACGAAATCCTGCGTTATTCTTTCCTCGTATCCCGTCAGCAGATTGTCCAGCACGCACCCTGTGCCCCATCGATAGAATCGCCTCCGCCAGATCTGAGCCGATAAAGCCAGCCCCGCCAGTGACGAGGAATAGACTATTTTTCTGGAAATGTAATTGTACGATAGTTCATAATGTCCTCATCCTGCGCCGTGCGCATTCCCCATGAAAAATACTTTGTGCTGCCCCCAACACTCTGATCAGCACGGGAGAAAAGACAACTCAATAACGTCCCTGCCTATTGTTTTTCTGTAGTGTATGTCGCCGTAGCAATAGTACAACATATCTATTGAAATCCTATATATTCTACCACAAAACATCTGTTTTTTGATAAAACTAAATTATCCTGAAGACGATTTCTCCCTAACAACATACGAGATGGAATTCTTGAAATATAGTAAAAACTACCTAACTTATTCTTTGCGTTCTACTGAATATTATTTTCTTTTCTTCTTTCACGAGATGTAAAAAGATTCCCCTACAGATAGGTTGTCCTCATTACGGTTGATTGCTTCTTCAAACTCGCGATCATCTTCGATTTTTTCTAGTTTCTGTGAGTTCTCAGCCGTACTATCATGAACTGTTGTTCTAATCCCATAATTATCTTTTTCAACGCCAGTATTCTTGCAAGACATAACATTATCAATATATGTCAGATAGTTGCTTATCACCTGATAGTATCCTAAATCCATCGGTCTAATTCTCGATTGCTCTTTAATACTTGAATGCGTGTTCTGTCTCACTTCCAATCTCCTCAAGCAGTTCCATAGATACATCGTGCATTCCTGGCAAATCATCACGCCTCTCTGTCAACTCCTTGTATTTTTCCAATAGTCTGTACGCACAATATACCCCAGTCGATATGAAACATATAAACTGCGCCCAAGGAACTGATAAAAAGCGTGTATTCATTCCACTATTCTTGATTTTCCAGGCTTGTCACAAAACCCCAACGCGAACACATACGTTTTGATATCAGGAATCCCCTCCCACATAGCCGTTAAGTCCTCAATCACATGCTGCGAGAAGAAGCGATCCTCCATTGCAGTTTTCATATTTAATCTGATACAATCGTAACAGCTTGAGATAATTTTTCTATCCTCTCCTCTCGTGCCCATTGAGGAGAAGCGAAGTAAAATGCACGAAATATATCTGGCCACTGAATTGACGCCGATCCGCATAATCGTCTTGGTGCCAGATTGCATACGCCTGATCCATTCTCGAAAAGCCTCCCCCACTTTCCTTCCTCCTGAGAAAAAGACGATTTTTCACCAACAACATAGCACAGTATACATAGTTATTAAGCGGCTCTTTTCCCTGCCTCATATAAATAATGCACCATATTCTCATATCAAAAATACCGAAGTGCCTCATTTTTAGAAACCTGATCCGCATCGAGCCCATAAAAGATTGACTGCTTCATCATCACTCATTTACCCTCGCTATAATCAATCCCCTGAAACGCAGATACATCATCCAACCCAAGCATCCGCCATGCAATATGAAGCTCAAAGTTAAACGGATAGTGTCAGGATCCAGAAGATCCTCACGCTGCGCTGAATCTCCGGCATTGTATACCGCTGTCCATCAGCAGTTGTACTATCAAAGCTCTGTATAACGGAAAGCCTGTTTATACCATCATATACATTAGGTAGAAAATATTCAATAAAAGTAAACGCAATTATTAATGAACGTTGTTCTTTTGAAAGGCGAATGTAAATTCTCTAATCGAAAAAGCGTATGCTTGCAGAAAGTTTTTGTCTCGCCGTATCGTAAAACGGTCGACAAAAATATTGCGCCATCCATTCTTGTTCTTGCGTAAAGAATGCTCTCCTTCCCAGATACAGGTATGGAGGCAACTTGAAAAATATCATCATTTTTTTAAATGTTTCTCTTCCGGTAGATCACGTATTTGTATGGATCGTACAAGATCTGATACACTCAGTCGCGTAAGAGAAATCCTATTCTGAATGTATTTTTCTAAAATGCACCATCAAACCCCAATGCCCTCATATGTTGCGCATTGTATTGATAGATGACTTTAATTGAAGAATTCACCCCATTCCTTGTTTTCCACTGTTAGCTTCTCCGATAGATATAGAATGTTTTTATCCCTTTTGCATCATCAATACGATCAATATCCTCATACACCAATACAATGTCTCGATTCAAATCGAGTAATTCTGCCCTGAAATGCATCGAACAGCTTCTGCATACCATGATTCCGTATTTCCAACAGCAGAGATAAAACATCTAGTTTTTGAAGCCTTTATAATATGTTTTTTAATGCTCTGGAATTAATCGATAAGCGCCCATGCTGAAAAAGTGTTGCATCCAATTCATGAATCAGATATTCTGGAAAAATTGTCCAATCGAATAGCCATAACATCAATTGTGATCAATATATATCCTTCATCCTCAAGTTTTTCTCTCACCCCTTCCATTAAGAAAGATTTTCCATCCCCCACACAGCCTCTACACCAATAGACGATGTTTCTTTTCGTCGAAGGCACTCTATAACACGCTCTAAATCACGCGCTCTCTGTGGAAAAATAATTTCTGTCATCCGATGATATGTATGGCTGTTTTTCCAGTATAATAATCCAGCCAGCGTCCGAGCCAAAAAAAGAAATGGCACCAAAAGAAGCAACGCAAGTAAAGCCCCAGAATCCCATAAGCTTTTTGCGGCCGTCATGCTGTTGTGGAACAAAAAGAGAAAGCCAAAAACCGGAAAAGAAATGCTACTATAAGTCCATAAACCTTTTCATTGTATAATACAGGTACCTTTCATGAATAAAGCGATAACACCTATTATACATAAATATACAAAAATAGTCCACCTGCGCATACAAAAACTTCCTGCCACACCACCAAGAACTATGAAGACCATATACCGTACAAGGATAAACCGTAGAAAAGAAATAAAATCCAGCTTCATTTTTCTCAATATCCTTACAATCCTCAATTTATATTGATTCTACTCCAAAACTAGTGGAAATGTTATTTTTAGAAAGGAACAGGTGTAGCCAAATCCAACTCTTTCCTGCAACTAAATAGATCATCGCGGCATAGCCTCTGAAGGTCTGAAAACCTCTTGCTTTGCGTTTCGCCGCTTGAATCATCGAGTTGATCCTCTGCAGATCGCGTTTGTCAGGCGCGTGTCGAAAAATTCAGTATCTCCGCCCCGTGATGTCTCAGTGTCAAGGCAGCATCCTTTATTGGTTGTAGGCGGCAACGCCCCTCATCCAGCGACTGTTCTTGCGCTCGAACGGTGCGTTGACCTGAACGGCATCGCATTTGTCACAGAGAACACGGGGCGCCTGCAGTGGATATAGCAGGGACAAAACAGGCAGTCCGCATGACGCCAGATTCGTTCCTTCGGCTCGTAAACCCGTATCGTTTGGTCGGCGCACCGCAGACAGGACAGCACAGTGCGGCCGCCCTGTCTCACGCCCACGTGTATATGGATTGCCGCTTCTTCCTCATGAAATTCTGCTCTATGATATACCACGGCTCTTCCAGCCGCAGTGATCCTGAAAGCATCTGTCAAAGTTCTCGACCATATTTCATCCTCCCGAGTGATTATACCATTTCCACTACTTCGAGTAGAGCCTTTTTGTTTTATCACAATACTACGAACCGGAATTAAACAACTGATCGTCCGCCTTCATATCGAAGAAGGACGTACATACCGAAGCCTGACGGCTGAGTATGGAGTTTCAAAAAGCAAGCATCAGCAGAGCCGTGGCATACACCAAACCGCTTCTTGTACAGTGTTCCCTTGCTGCTATTCACAAGAAAAAGCAATCCCTGAGATTCGTAGCCGCTATCTGAATCTAAAAGAAACAGCGCGGTCACAAGAAGGCAATCATTGGGGATTGCACGCATGTTCTTGACTGCAATTTACAACATGATCAAGAGAAACAAGAAATACAATGCCGCACTTTACCGCGAGGCAGATGTTTCTCCCCTAGAATCGCAAAATTTTCATAAACGAAGCTTATTTATATCTTGCAGTATCAGGGGTATTTGGTGACTGCCCCACAATCTGCTTTGATACACGCTCATAACCAATTTTTCGGTCATGCTGCGACCTTCTTTCGTGTGCCTTTATTTCACCAGTTGTACTCTCAACCTCTCCCTTGCCGTGTCTCTTTTATCTCTATCGTAATCTTCGAGGCAAAGGTGTGCAACAAAAGAATTTTTCAGTGATTCCTTAAAATCAGATCCGCACAGTAAACAAATGTACAGCTTTGTTTTATATTCTGCCAAACATCAAAACAAGTGAACTGACATCATGTTCCTCTCTGCTTTGTATCGAGTGTATAAGTAATTTACTTATATTTTCAGACCTTGTAATCAGTGAAGAAAAAGAGTTGTAGTTGTGCTTTTGTTCTGGGGTACTATTTTTGCATCTGAATCACTTCTATCAATATTGGTGTTGTTAATATATGCATAATATTTCCCTATTAAATTAACAAACTACAATCAGATACTTGGATCAATAAATCATTTTCTGAATTAACAAATTTATAATTGCTCATGATATTGTTATTATAAGAAAAATTATAGTTTGCAAATATTTCTCTACTTTGTATTCATTATCAAAAACATGTTGTGCATATGGAAACACACCAATCGGGCGCATGTAAAAGCATGAATAATTTTCAAGAATAGTTTTTTTCTAAATTTCCTTGCAAAAAGAAAGTTCTTCTTGTTGATCAAGCAACCTTTAAAATTTGACAAAGACATTTTATATAAAAAGTCAGCTCGCCATTGCCATTTTCAATAATATACAATATACCTCTACATAGTTTTTCTATATTTTTGATCTGACAACATTTGGGTAGTTAACTGATACAAGCAATTTATAAAACGCCCCTATAATTTTTCCTGAGCTATTTTTATACAGCCTCATTTTTACCTGAAATACATCAATAATAGTCATTGAAATGTCTATACTGTCTACTATATCCACAAGAGCAAAATACAGATTATTCTACATTGGAAAAATGCACATATAATTTATTTTTCAAGCAAACCATTGAGAAACACTGTTACCTTATCATCCGAAAGACATTCTAAAAAAACATTTTTTTCTTTTGTAATATGTTTAAACTTTTATTTCTAATATATTCTTTTGAAGTCTCAATTTCGCTTTCAAATTTAATACATCAATATCTTCTCTCTCGCCAAAAAGCATAACACCACCCAAGACAAAAATCTTTATTAGGCCGAAGCATTAAAGTCATCATCGCGCATCCATAATTTACGGATAGGTTCATTGTAAAATGAAATCGGACACATAAAAAGTAGAACATACAGAATCAATCTGGTAAAATATCTTTGCCCAAACACTACCAGGAGGTTCTGTATGTCCCACACTCATTCTACCACAAAACGCCGCACATTCAAGCACTTAAACGCCTATCAGCGCGGGCAGATCGAAGCGATGCTGCGTCTCGGTGTCCCCAAGGTGAAAATCGCCAAAGACCTTGGCATCGCCCGCTCCACCTTGTACGAGGGAAATAAAGCGCGGCACGGTAACGCAGAAGCGTTCCGATTGGACGTACTATGAGCAGTATTTTTGCACAGTCCGGTCAAATGCGCTATGAGCGCAATCGTGAGAACTCCGGAAAACCGTCCAAATTTAACGCAGCACAGGACTTCATCCGGTATGTAGAAAACGCCATTCTCAAAAGACAAAGCACTCTCCTGATGCGATCTGCGGGCGTGCCAAGCGTATGAATCTGTTCGAGGTGTCTGTCTGCACAAAGACCATCTACAACTACATTGCGATGGGGGCTGCTCAAGGTCAAAAACATCGACCTGCGACAGAAGGTACGCCGTCGTCAAGCGCAAAGGGAAAAGAACCATGACGACGGCAGGACGCTCGGTGAGAGTATTGACTGCCGTGACCCTCTTTGTTGACGAACGCTCCACCTTTGGAAATTGGGAAACCTGACACCATCGTCGGGAAAAAGGGAACGGATCCTGCTCTGCTTGCCGCAGATGAACGTAAGAAGCGAAAGAGACACTCATAAAGATTCGTGCAAAGACCGCAGAGGTGGTTGCCGAGGGATTGCCAAACTAAGAGAGCTCTATGGAGCACAATTTTCACAGGTATTTCGTACGATCACCTGCGACAATGGGAGCGAGTTTCGCTGTCTGCAAGAAGCTGTTCCAGAGGCGAAGGTGTACTATGCTCATCCTTACGCACCTTGGGAACGTGGAACGAACGAGAAGCAGAATGCCTCGTTCTGGTATTTCATTCCGAAGGGCATGGATAAGGACGAACTTGAGCGAGGAAGAAGTGCAGCGCGTAGAGGATTGGATCAACTCGCCGCCACGTAAAATTCTAGGTTATGAGACGCCACAAGAGCGCTTCGATGCCGCGCTAAAAATCTTCACCCATAATTTTTGATTCTGTTATGCTCTACTGTCCGATTTGATATTGCAATTTAGGTAATTTACGGATATTGTTAGATCTCATCATAATAAAAGGTGCATTTTTGATTATCAAATTTTTCCAAACCAGCTCTCAAATCCTCAAAATCATCACTTAATAGATGAAATACATCGAGTTCCAATTTTTGTCTCATATTCTCGTCTCCTATTATAAAAATTATTAACTCAAACTTCGCACATCAAAAACAATCGTCAATGCCTAAAAACACAGCTTTGTGACTGAAAAACGCCCTTGTTATGCACATTTTCGCAGCTTTTGTGACAGCAGCGACGGCAGCTCGGATAGGGAAACGCTCCAGCAACTCCTGTATCTCCGCCCTCATCATACATCGGATGTTCTGTAGACGCTTGGCAAAGAGCGACACCAGAAGCCGCAGAGCCTGTGCACGCAGACATCAGGAAGCTCATCCACAGACAGGTAGAACAGCTCCCCCTATGCTTCGGTCATCCTTGGATCTCACGTTGCTCCACCGCCAGAAACATGTACCGCGCGAACACAACAGATACATGCGCCGTCATAGCATCTGTACGAGAGTAATGCGGCAGTCCTTCTCCAAGCGCAGATAGCTCTTGCACGCCTTGAAGAACACCTCGATCCCCCAGCGCTTCCCTCGTAGATACGGATTACCTCCTCCTCCGTAAGGCTCAGATCCGTTATCACAAGTACTGAGCCAGTCCTTTCGTTTGTTGCGGTTACGGACGAAGACGAGGCGTACGGGAAGATATTTTCGTCCTCTTGCACGCAGCTGCTTCTACCGACAGCAGATACTTCGAGAGTCCGCGCCGCTTTCCTGTGCCTCCTGTAGATTGCTTTCATATCCCGCATCACACCTTCAAAGGTAGTGGATCTTTTTCCGTCTTCTTCGCCATCGCAACGACCTCGCAGCCAAGTGCATGGATGGACAAAAGAGAGGAAGGAGAGCAGAACCACGTATCGAACAGGACGTGACGCGCAGGAATCGCCGCCTCCTTTGCCTCCTGCAACAGCCGCAGCATCACTCGGTTGCTTTCATTTGCTGCTCAGCCTGCGCTGCTTTGCCCTGTTGGAACGGCATCTACCTTCCCGGAGGCGGCAAGACGGTTCTTCGGACTCTCGGTGGAAAGAAGCGGTGGCTGATAGGCAGGAGTGTATTTCCATCCGACCAGCAGAGGTGAGCATACGGAAACCGTAGGAGAATTCTTTTGCGTGGTCACAAAGGCGCGCCAGGAGCCTCGACCTTCTTGGAGCGGGCGCGATGGTAGATGGAGTCATCAAGGATGAGGACATTGATACGGTCTGTGCTGGTGAGAGGTTCAAGGGTGGATTCTATGATGGTGGCAGCGAGCATTGTTGTGAATTCTGCGCCAATGGATGTGGCAGGGAATTCATGAAACGGTAGAAGGTGTCCTGGCAAAGGGGATCGCACTGGATTGCAGGCTCATCTGCATGAAGAAGGAGCGTTGCGTGAGAGGCGGTAGAAAGGCGACGAGAAAGACGCTGATGAAACCGGGAAGCCTCGGAGCTTGTAGGCGTTTTGCAGTGCGAAGAAGATGTCAGACATGGTAACGGTTGAGTAGATTGCATTTTTCTTTGGAAAGCTGTTTCTCAGACTGCGTTGGTTTGTAGCTATACTGTTCATGGCATGAGCCTCCATTGGATGTTTTTCTTGGTAGTTAAATTATACCAAATGGATGTCGCTCATGCTATTTTTATTGTGTAGAAAGGCATATTTTTCAAGCCTTTACAGCGTATTATTTATCTGCGAAGTTTGAGTACTAAAGATAGACAAGCCCCTGCTGCTCTCAGAGGTGGCTTCTCTCAACTCAAGTCAACCCACTTGCAGTTCCTATCAACCCATTCATCAATATGATCCTGGTTCAGATTTTCATACTGTTTCCGCAGACATTCCAATTTCATCTGAGTCATGCAATTAGATGTCACTGCTGCCGAAGCATATGAAAAATCCCATTTCATGTATTCTTTGATTGCATCATATAACGCATGATCCGTTACATACCTTCGTTGAGCGCATTGCATGGTGGCAATATCACCTTCCCGAAATTTTCCGACAACACCACCATTGATACATTGCCTGACGATGATCACCCACCGCTTCTTCTCAGGCTTAAAAGTAGCTGATTACAATATTCATGCTGAGTGATTGCATATTCTCGCAACAATGCGGCAATATCTTCACCTGATGTAATCATACCATCACCCCTTCTACGGATATGCCAAGAAGTTTGTGTAAAAGAATGGTTAATCGCCATTTCGTGTGGATAAAGCTATCAACAAGCACATCATGGTGGACAGTGACAGTATCAAGATCCAATCTTCCGCATACCAAATAGATCATGGTCTTGAAGTATTCCATATCCTGGAACCCTGTGCACGACACTTCAGATTCTGGATAACGCTGCCTCATCCCTTCAAGGACCGCATTGGTATACCCATATTGAAGTATTTGAGAATTCGCTCCCGATGTCTTCATATATAGAGAACACTGCACCTCTTTAAGGCCATGGCAACAGTACTGTAGTTATGCCCTTGCAGCTCGTTTCACCCATCCGATGGCATCCACTGCCGAAAGATCCTGACGGGATCGTGCCGCCTCGACATAGTGGTGAAGGATCTTCCATAGGCGCGTGTCGTTCATCTACCATGCGGGCGATTGCCGCGACCGGGAGATGTTTGGAAAGCTCCACGTCCGCGCGGAGGTGTCATAGGCGGTCATGGATTCCCTGCATCCTTCTTCCGGGTAGTGAAATTTCCCGCCGCGTATGAATCCTATGCGGATATGGAGTTCCTTGGCGGAAGTGTACTCCGTTGATGGAAGGAATTCAACTCGTTCCACACACCAAGGCGCACCAGATTCAACGCAGCAGAAAACAAGAACAACGTATCCACGGTAGTTTCTCCAATCCGTTTTTTGGGGATATTATATCATGCCCGCCGATCGTCTTGAAAGCTCTCTACCAATACGAAACTACGAAAGATCGTTTATTTACACAACATCCATTTCTCTAAAACATCTTTTCAGATAAGGCTTCTGTACAAGAATTCCTATTCCGAAAAACTTCCACACAATCTTATCATCCACATCAATATCTTCGCCCGTCTGATCTCCATTACCTTCAGCAAGGTCTCTGCTCGTATGCGTATGGAACGACCCACGCGGAATGCGCTACGGTCCGCCCCTCGGCGACAGCAAAATTCGGTTACCGTCCAGTTTCACCCAACCGCGTCCTTCAATCACTCGTCCACGTCTCATCACGCCGCTCATGCAGTGATAGATCAGAGAACCCGGACTGAGCGTAATCTTGATCGTAAGGTTTCCGTTTCCGAATCGATGATACGGAACTCACCCCATGATTATAGCCATATTTCTGCACCGGATACGTCGGCTCAATCTCCATCAGCACAAGATTTGCAAAACCTTCCGTTCAGCCACCTCAAGCAACCAGAGAACCACACGGAAATTCACGCTGCATGGTTCAATGGAGATATCCGCTCGATCCCAAGCTGTCGAATGAAAGAGTTCCGCACCATCCTGTCGCAACCGTGACAGACGGGTGCAACACTCTGCAGCTGACGGCAGACACGCTATATCATCAACTCTCGCCCGCCATCCTCCTGTGTCAAGAGACGTAAAAACTGCTTAGAATAAAGTTCATTAGATAGTGACCATAGACGTTTTCCCAGCTCTATCAGAAAGTAAAACAATTTGTATCGCCCCCTCCATTCTAATTCCACACATTAGTATTCAATACATCTTTATCAGCTAGTGACGGATTAAGAATTTTTGACGGATAGCTCACTAACAATTTGCAGGCTGCAAACGTACGGATAAGAAAGTCCTGTCGTTTTACAAATTCTAACCACGCTTTCGTATTCCGGATAGTACGCCGTTTAATAGAGTTTCCACTATCTCGACGGAACATCACATTCTTTTAACCGATACTGTCCCAAATGTGGTTTCTAAACTGTCCGATTAACACGCCCTCAATATATGTCGCTCCATCTTGATTCTACGGATACCGATACTTGTTGTCTCACAGAAAATAATCTTTCCAACGCAGACACATCTTCCCTCCCCACATAAGACGGTAAGAAGATACGCAGGTCGATTTTTCTTCATAAAGATCGGTGTATAGCTCACACTCTTCGCCCCTGCCGCAAAGAGGCGACCCATTGTATATCCAAGGACTCTCACCACTGCAGCTCAATGTTCGTTTCCCAGTTTATAGACAGAACTTCTTTCCGCATAGCTCGCCTCAACTGCTCTATTAGGATTGCACGCAAAATACCGACAGTTCCTGCCCTCTTTCTCCGCGCCAAGACCAATCATAACAATCACGAGGGGTTGGTCGGATGGTGACGCAAGCCGCTGCAATCGCCGCACCTGTTGTGCAACATATTCCCCGTGAGCAGATGTAATGTGCAGCTTTAGTTGATGCGCCTGTGCAATATTTCTACAACAGCAGGGAACCGGAATCGGCAATGTCCCATGTTGGCATCGAATGTTACCTATCCCTTCATACAGAACGGGTATAACGACATCCCGAATCCCAAGGTTGTCAATACAAACCGCCACTGCTGTAATGTCTACAACAGAATCCACTGCACCGACTTCATGAAAATGGACGTGTTCCAACGTCGTCCCATGCGCTTCGTTTTCTGCCTCGCCGAGAATCGTAAAAGATTCGTACGGCGAGATCATGTGCTTGTTTCTGTGAGATCCGGCTCCGCTTAGAATTCTACAACATCATGCAGGGTGCGATGCGCATGATGTTCATGTGCTTGCTACATGTACATCATCGACCCAGGGGAGTGCGATGACCACGGCTGCAATCCGCACCCATGTTCGTGCTGTCCCCCCATGTTCCGACATATAGAGATAGTTCATGTCGTGGTCATGATTTTCATATCTTTCGTCTAAACATACAATGAAAATCACACACATCAAGACCTGATTTCTTTGACGCGCTTGATCTCTATATGAAAGTTCTCTCAAGTGGCAGGCTAACTCAAAAGCCTTGCCCAAAACCTCGTCCGCTCCCCAAATCTAAAAGGGCACCAACAACCATGTCCCCTGCTGATTCCCGGAACAACACTCTAAATATAGAATCTCATTTGCCACAGCTCTTCGCCTCCTCCTCCGCATTCAGCGCAAGCTGATTGATCTGTACTGCAAGATACCCTGCAAATTCACAGCCATTGTCGATATTGACGGTTGCCACCCCATTGGCACACGAATTCAGCATCGTCAGTATGGCGAAACGCCGCCAAAACTCGCACCATAGCCCACTGATGTAGGTACCGCAAATCACAGGATTTTGCACTAAGCCTCGCCAAGAATACTCAGCAAGCGCGCCCTCCATACCCGCAACAGCAACGACACACTATGGATTGATCGTGTCTAAATGCGCCAACAAGCGATGCAGACCGCTCACACCAATATCATAGATACGCTCCACATATGCACCAAAAACCTGCCGTCTGTGCCGCTTCTCATGACGGAATGTCTGCGGTTCCCGCTGTCACACAACAATGTGACCACGCTTGATTTTACTTCTCTTTTTCAATCGACTCACGCGCGCTGACGCATCATATCGCACCGTCGGAAAAAGTCCCTTCACGAGTTCTATATTGATGCGCCGATGCCCGCGTTCCAAGGACTTCACCGTACTCACCAAGAAGGCGTTCAAAAATACTTATCAAATGCTCGTCTGTTTTTCCCGCTGCAAAAACGACCCTGAAAATCCGGAACGCCGTTTGCGGTGCATATCGAGCTTTGCATAACCAAGTTCCTCAAAAGGCGCACGGCGAAAGAACTGCTCAGCGTCCCTCAATGGACAGAGCACCGGATTTCACTTCCTGCAGGACTTTCTCATCTCCATAGTGAACTCCTCATAAATCCAATGTCTCGTCTCATGCTGCCTGTTCTGTACCTTGCAAATCCATTGTGACATATTGAAAGCCATATTCCTTGAAGGGCTCTCGTGACCCGTTCGCGCAAAGACAATATTTTTCAAATTCATCCGGAAGCACTTGATACGGGCAATTCCCATGAATGCGGACGCGAAGTTGATGAAATCCCCAAGTCCAATAACAAATTGTTCAGCCTTGTCAACCATCTGAAGTTTCGCTCCGTAATCTCTTCACCGTAAGGAAACCGCGAGGACAGACAGGCAAAAGGATTGTTTGTTCCATGTCCTGAGTCCAAGCTGACGAGAATATTCCCGTATTTCCTGCTTGTTTTAACCCAACATCACGCAAAGGGCTTTTTGATAGAAGTTCAGCAACTGCTTGAAGTCCCGGTCGGTAATCCCCTCGTCATCCAGATTTCGAACCTTCATGCTACATACTGGATGTTGTTCTGCTCTGCGATGGCGAGAATCTTCTCAAACAGTTCATGTTTGTCACAGATAGCAGCGATTGACGGATTGTGAAAATCCGTCAATATCAAGTTCTTCAGAGACCACGACGATATGACGGATTCCCTGAGCGGCAAGAGTCTATCGCCTCATTCAGTTCGCGCTGAAACGATGCCGAGCGCTGTCACAGCAATCACGTTGTCCTCCAAAAACATCGTGCAACCTTTAACAGGAATGTAGAGTCCACACCGCCGGAAAAGGCAACAACTACGCTTTTGAAGACAGTTTAGTCATATATATCTCAGCGTGTCGAACTTATCCATTACAGCCGTTCTCCCCTGTAACTCCATGTTTTGCTTGCATCTCTTTAGCAACGCCAGTCATCTTCTCATGTTCTAAACCACACACATCATGCGCTCCTTCCCAGAATCTTAAAATATACGGAAAAATATCGTAAAGACTCTCTCTCGTATAACCGATCTCGTGAGTAAAAATCCATGTATCGTTCGTGGTTAGAAAATCCAATCCATGCTGTATCTGGATTAACGCAACTCAGCGATCTGACTTTTATCATAAATTATGTTTGCACAAACTCCCCATTGTCGATCCTCTTTTTCTGCGAGGTGCTCCATAACGTCTTTGCAAACTAATTGGCATCACATTCTCCTGTCTGTCTTAGCAAACTCATCAATGCACGAAAATTGAATAGATCCGTCGCGTGTGGGCAGGTGTTCTGCATGGTGGATAGCGGAGCCTGGAGATACTGCACTGCTGAAATAGATTGCTATCATGGCAAAACTCGCCTACCGCTTTTGCCATATGTGCCTTGGCTCGCATGCCAATTTCTAGAATACTGGCACGCGAACCTCCCTCGTGGCATGAGGATACATCTCAATCGAAAAAGATCCCGTATAAACCTCCTTGCCGTTCTAGTCTTCCTGCAGTTTGCACCCAAACGCAAAACTGTAGCTCTGAAAATCTCTCTTGTAGTTTCATCACATCCTTCCAATCGCTACAATCAGGAAACGATTTTGCGGCAGGCACTGTTCACCATAATCACGTACCCACACCCTCATCCTCCAAAGATCTCCTCACCACGCGATACACCTTTCATTCCAAAGCCGCTGTGCTCCGTATAACAATAGCGTTCAGGTCAGCTTGGCAGGACTTTCTGCAAAGCGTTTCCGCCTCGCATGCCATGGAGAAAGTCCTGCCCGATCCCGGATGCATAGCACTCTGCTCTGCACCATCTTTCTGTACGGTGAGCATGCGCCGTCGTTGAGCGAAATTCATTGCAGCCGCTCGCTGGCAGAGGTGTATAGCACAGTATTCCGGGATCGACACTGACATCCTTCCCGTCAATCCGAAGAGTAATGGAGAGCTGGTCGTTATGCGTGCGTGTCCGCTATTTCGTTCTTGCCCCACTCTCACCAGCCAACGCACGGTCATATGTAAAGATGGGGAGATTTGAAGATATATAGCCCCATGCCGCGTATGAATAATGCAACGTAAAAGCTGAAACCACCTCTTTCGGCTTTGAGAAATGATACTCTGCACATCGAGGTCCGCCACAGGCAATGGATCATCGAAAAATCTTTCACACACACAGCGTCATCGTGGATGATCGTGCATATCACTGCAAGGCACATCGCAGGTATCTGCCAGGAGATCGAAGGGAATGCCATTTCAAAATCGATCGGCGCATTATCGCCAAGGCCACACAAAACACGATATGCTCCTCGTTCAGATGCTCGATGGTTCAAGATATTCTCGTCATAGTATACACCATCTTCTCGTACAGGAAAAGCCTGCGAGATTCATATGACAACCGCTTCTTGTTCACGCAGCACATCGTAGACAGGATTCAGCTTTAGAAAACCAGACGCTGTCATTATCACCGATCTGCGGGATCGTCCCATCTTCATGCAGGAGATCGAGAGGTAAACGCAGAGCCTTTTTCCACCGCTCCCAAAACCATTCCGAAAATTTCATCACAGATCCAGATCGAATTCTTGCTTCCCTATCGGTTTTAACGAGGGTTGCACCTGATGAAGAGAACACTTATAAATCTTCACCGATCGCGTCGCGCCAGATCCATCTGCACAGCAAAAGGGCACTATACAGCATCAGCTCCGTTGAGAGGCGATGATAGCTGGTCGAACCCTCAAAATTGCTGCCATCCTCATGAAATTCATGTGCCATCTCCGGACAAGCTCCTGGAGAGTAAAAGCAAGCCATGCATCCGTCTCATCGTGAGGCTGGCAGATGAGCGCCGCAAACAGAAAGCCCTGCAATATCTGAAAGGTAATGATTGGAACGCAACTCCGGACTGTACTCCAAATTGCGGATGATATGTCTGCCCGTGATCAGTACATAGATGCGGCAAGAACACGCTCAAAATCGTCATCAAATGAAGCCCCGAATGTCTTTGAAAAGATCATGGGCAACAAGCCAGTTGGCATACGCGTATCCCCCACATCCATCGTACAGCGCCAGTTTCACACCGAACTGTGGCGGGTTCATTTGCAATAAAAGTCCAAAGATCTCATTACGGAACTCACGCACATACACGTCCGCTCAGATGTCTCCGCAATGCGAAAAGCTGCAGCATCGGCAAAATGCTGCATCACGGGCGAGTTCCCACTACCTTCACATCAACACCCGGCAAATGTCCGTAGGCAATCTCGTGTACCAAAGTCTTGGCTGACCATGTATCCCGACTTAAAATCTATCTGCCAGGAGGATCGGCTCATAGTCTGCATCGACCAGCGTCCCACACTCAGCATAGGAAAGATGAACCTGTGAACCTCACTGAAAGCCATCTTCCTCATGGCATCAGTCTTACATTTCCATTCGTTCGACGGAGTACACATTTCTTCGACACTGAGAGCGGTCACGCCATAATAGTACTTTACGCCAACCACTGCCAAGAAGATCAAATTTATGCGTTCGAGAAGATTTGCAACGCAAGCAATTCTGAGTATCATTTTCCGAAACAAAATGTCAGGAAAAGAGATTGGTATCTTCAATGTAAAATCCTACGCACGGAATAGGTCGATTGAATCCTCGCCACGCCATTGATTCAGTTTGCCCAAGGTTCTTCCGGCGTATCATGCGGGAGCCACGACGCAGAACCTCTAGACGGCAGTGTTCGTATCTGACGGATATGAGTCGCCCACCATTATCTCCTTTTCATGATCGTACGCAAACCATCCAACGTTTTCTTTACGCGGCATCCCACGAATACTGCAGAAACCCCTTTACGATTCCTCGATACCAAGTGTCGTACGCGACGGGCCCTTCATCCTCTACCAAACAACAGAATCTCTGTAAGAGCGTCAACATCACCCGGTTCGACGAGATGTGCTGTTTTTCCATGCTCCAAGATATCAGCAATCTGATCCAGTCTTGAGGCGACAATCCCTCGCTCCATCGCCATATACTCAAAGAGCTTGGTCGGGCTTCCAAAGAATCTCGTCCCATCGGGATTTTTGATGTGTGAGGATACGAAAGATATCTACGAGGCATCCAGATAGCGCGGGGCTTCAGTTGTCGAACCAATCCGGTGAGGATTACCATGTCCTCCGCATCTCCCTCACGCAGAATTGATTTCATTTCGCCCATCAGAACACCATCACCAACAAGAAGGAAGCGAACTTTATCCCTTAATTCAGGATAGTTATTCCTCAACTTGACAATCGCCCGCCCGAGCTCCAGAATGCCGTGCCACTGACCAAATGTTCCCATCGAGCCCGAGCGACGCATTTATCTTCTCAAACGATAGCGTGTACGGATCCGTCACTGCCACAATGCGGGTGAAACTTCTCCGTATCCACACCGTTCGTCGACCAAACCCGACGTTCTTCGACGCCAGAAGTCAATAGAAAATCACTCAGGACATCCGAAACCGTGGACGATCATGGCGGGCAGCGAGCGCGCACGTTGTAGCGTTCCGCCACATCGGATGAATGGAAATTCAAGCATACTTTTGATAGTGTCTTCCAGGCTCTTTTAGACCGAAACATATATATGCCCAATGTTCAGACTTCCACACCTCTGATGAGTTAAATTCCAAGATCAGCGGAACATGAGCCATGTGAAAGATAAGCCCCAACAAATGAGTACGCCGCATGACGATGATAGATCGCATCAAAGGCGCGCAACTGTGTTGCGCGGTGTAAAAGAGAAACTGTATGTTGAGCAGCACAGCTCTTTCATGCCAACAGGGAGCAAACCGTCGCAAAGGATGAACAACGTGCATCGCGGCTATTGACCTCAGCCGTTATCATTCGTAACGACCTGCAACATAGCAAGTTCGACAGCGCATTGATGACGCCTGCCGTATGCCCGACAGAGCCACTCTGCCTTCAGATTCATCGCAGAGCGTACGCAACAGAGGATATTCATGATTTAGAATGCAACCTTCCCCAGAACATTCGTCTCACCGCTTTTTGTAGGCCTGGCGGATGGAGATCCTCCGCGCAACCTCTTTAACTGCCTCAGGCAGATCAGCACGAACTGTTGCCTCGAAAATCGGTGCACAAGGTTTTCTACTTTCTGCAGCCCGACAATAAAGATTCGATAATTATCAATCAACTGATTGATGCCAACCGTAAATTTCTTCTCCTTCTTTCGATAGTATCCCGTCAGAAAACTGAAGCTGTGCAAGAACAACAATGATGCCGTGGTCAGGCATCCCATCAACATCAATAAATCGTACGAGTATCTGAGCCTATAACGAAAATCCAGTTTTTATATTATGTCTTTCTTGCTCTGCCCAAAACATCCGTCGTTCCTGATACACCGTCACAGGACTCCTCACAGAGAATTCAGGACATGTTGCCTGTTGATGTGCGATAATCCAACCGGTACCCTGCGCGCGCCCGATAGAAAAAAGCGAACTATCCTGTGTGGAATCCTGCTGTTCGCATGCAGCATCAATGCACGCACTACGCCATAGCCACTGCACGGTGTGTCTTGACCTCCTGCCCCAACACGGAATATCCATTCCTTTCCCCATGTGAGAATCTTTCCGTTCATCTTCATCATACTTCATAGTACGCCGTCCAAAACGGCTGCCGGGTGCGTATGGAGCCCAAATAAAATGACCATCAGACAGGATCTGTTCACACAGCGCGATAAAATTCTTCTCGTAGCAGGGATGATGCGACATCCACAAAATGATTGACCACCGCCCCATGCTCTTCCGCTATAGAGCATGAGAGACCAATCTGTTCACCAGTGATTCTACCTAAAACGAAGATATCAGCGCTGCCCTCATCAAAACTCTTGTGCCAGCGTTCCTCCAACTTCCGTGGTATCATGTCAATAGAATTTGTTTCATAACAACCAGCGATTTCTCTCAGAGTATCTTTCTTATACAAGTCAAAGAGTATACTTTTTCCATGAACAAAAACATTCTCCAATTAATATTTACTTAATTACTCCAATTAAAACGATGCTTAAAATGTATAACCCCCTCTATTTTGAATCTTCTCATAATTCAGGTGCTCCTGATAGATCATATAGAGACACATCTTCCTTTTCAGTAATTTCATAATTTCCCAATGAAGAAAATTCGAGGAACCAGTAATCTCTTTGCTTTTGTAGCACCTTTTCCAGTAAACCAATTTTCGAGCTCATGATACGGCCGCCGCCGACTGACTTCACGGTCATGTTCAACGAAAAGAACCTAATATTCTAGACTCATGTAGTGCTTGATATGCCTCAATAAAACCGACTTTTCAACGTGTTCTTCCACGCGTCCGCTGATACGTCGTCGCTTGGGAAAGTGTATAGGCACCTTTCTACATCTGTACGTTCTTCTTCAAAAAGTGAAACCACGCCCGCACGACGAATTTTATTGCGACGCTTCGAGTGAACTTCAAATATATCATCCTCCTGACTGTCTCTGCCCACGATATCGCCTGATATTCATAAATCTCCGGAAAGCCCTCATGCTCCAACAGCGTTTTTATTAGCAAACCGCGAAAATGCCAAATCATAGAACACGAAATCTGAACGGCTGATATTTATCGCATATCGTCCGCATTTTTGTTAATGCAACACAATCACAGTCTTCATTGGTCGGCTCAGACTCTGCTTGCAAAAACAAAACCAAAGCTCCCAGAACCGAAAGCAGCCATTGAAAGATCACTTCCCATCTGCTTCAATCGACACGAATATAGGAAAACAATTTCGTGCATCAATTTAGAATACGACACCAATCAAAGTTGTTGATTGCCGGATGTTCTAAGAATATATTATCCTATAGTTTTGGGTCAACCTCATCAATCAGTCTTATACTACAATGCATGATTAATCCTCCTCAAGTTTTCCATATATTCTCCATCGTGAGACTATCCGGTATCCAACAGGAGTAGATGTCTTTTAAAAACGAACATTTCTGTCATCTGCACCTCTGCATATGCTTAAATGCCATACGCGACGTGTCTTGATTCTATAGCTCAATATTTTTTCCACTATAGGTGTATATCTTTCACAAAGCAGGTATATACAGAAATGTACCAATATTGAGACTGGGGAATGATTCAAGATCATTCCGCCTTTTCCTCGTTTCCGGAACAACGATCCTGGAATGAAAAGGCTGACTCCATATTTTCCTCGCTGCCAAGCAGTGAGCCGCGTATCAAATGAATCATCATAGTGTGCCTTGGCTGCAAAATCAGTGAAAAGGATACAGATGCAACGCACGGCACGCTTTAGACATGAATCGACATATAGACTAGACTACCAAACGTACATGTTGGCTGTGTCGAACGATCCTGTGCGAGTGCTTTCATACATAAATACGCCGTGCCGTCCGTAACTGCTTGGTGAAAAGTTCTTCGTTGTTGTCTTGAATCTCTTGTGCTTTATTAAGCAGTGCACCGCTATGAAAGACAACTGCACCCTCCTGCAGGGGTCGTAAAAGATTTCGAGAAAGAATACGTTGTAATATCGCTGATCTGGTACCCACGACCATTGTCAAAGATATGCACACGCTTCGTACCGATGCTTCCCGACTGAACCTGTTCTATATTAGGCGGCACAAAACCATAGTAAGAATGAGTAGAACCGCCTCTCGTTCTCGCTCTGTCATTTTAGATACCACTCAGCAGTATCCATACAGAGGGTATCAGGTTCAACATCAATGAAAACAGGCGTCCACCAGCGAAGCGAATGGCGGAAGCGCACATCTCGCTGGCACAGGTAAACGCAGGGAGTAAACTCTTCTCGCGAACATCGACACTCATAAGAGCTAGATATAAAAGCAGTTCTCCCACGAGCAAAAAGCGGCGTGGTTTTGTTCGGTACAGATTATTATAGTGCATCGTGAAGTGCTCCATCATACGCTATACAAATAATAGGGAGTAGCTCATATCAAATAACGCTGCTAAGCAACCACCATAACCACCTGTAGCCACATAATAAGCAGGAAATTTGACACAACGTCCATAATAATGCCTCATCCGTAACCGCGATATTACGCACAATCCTTTCGCATAGCCATGTCCTGCCAGCCAAGCATTGCATAATCCATACGCGCCTCTTGAAAGCACATAACCACTGCCAAAACAGAGCAGGTAGGGAATGCCCTCTATATACCCACCACCGGATAAATAGAGAACAAGAGTCAGTAACCAACGAACAGCATAATCAATGCAGACGCCACCAACGCCTGTAGATTGCGATGGATAAAGTCGCATAGGTATTATCTCTGTCACGGCAAGCTGCCGGAACATGGAGATAGACAGTGCATTGGAAATAGTTAGACTCGGTGTGGCGAACGATTGAGTTACTGAGTGAGAACCCAACAGTTCGCGCATCCGCAAAATAAGATATAAGTAGTTTATCGATATTATAAGCTGCGGCTCCCGCAATACGCCCTCACTAGATTGCCCATCCACATTCCTGATTATACATATAACAACGTTTGACGTAGGAATAAACACAGTTGGAAGCGAGGTTTCACTCGAAAGATAAACATAGAGAAAGCAAACGCCACACCAAAACATAAAAATAGTCATCGGTCTCAATTTGACCGGTAAAATAAAGAATAACGATGAGGATTATACTAACAAATCAAGTTGCATTGAATCCAGAAAGTGCATAGATTTTTATTATTTCCTTTGGAGTACGAGCTCCATAAACGAAGGAAGAATATATATATAACTAAGGAAACAGATTTGGGACAAGAGTTCGCCAATCCATCATTAAAGACATTATCAATATACGCTTAAAGACAAAATACATAGTGCCATCATGGTGCTGATGAGCAGCAAAGAAATGCACCCAAACCAGTGGCGTGTCTTCTCTGGATCCTGATTGTCAGCCAAGATCTTCGCTGCCGTCGAAAACCGAACCTCGAAAGAAGATCCCCACAAAGCTCATCACCGCGACCGCAGTTGTCAGATGCTAAATTGATCAACGCCCATTTCCTTTGCATAAAGCAGCACATTGATCAAAAAGCCCATGCCGAGAGAAAAACTCTGCATGAGGGAATAGACACCCGTCTGACGGCAAAGTCTGTTATGTCTTATTTGGATTGATCTTTTCCCGCACACCATTAAAAGACATCAAGCAACAAGTCCTGACATCTTTGCTAAACAGAATACAAATTAACGTTCAATATGCCCCACCCAGTTCCGCTGCGGATGAAAGTGCATATTAATGTCTCGGTAGTCCACAAGGTCACCATCCTGCACACATACCACCTGCAAAATCATTTGCTGGAAGGCAAACAGCGGATATTTCCTGTACTTCACGATTGACTTTAAGTTTTTCCGGATCAGCCCATCTGGTACATCGAAATATAGTCCATCACGCAGTGGACGTTCCCCATACCACAGGCGATATACCCCGCCGCTTTCGGTGTGGGGCGAGAGCGGACCATCTGCTCACCGGCACAACACCGTCCACGACACTGGAAGTATTTTCTTCAGGTGGCGTATCTCCGTGCAGCCGCCCATTTCGATTCATGAAGAGGACAATCTGGTTTAGGCTTCAAGGCACATACGCGTGTTGTATCATTCCCATGCCAGTCTCCATGTCCCTGCAGGAGTTCCTCGCCCATAATCGTCCGATAGACCTTTCTGCAGTAATCCAAAAGGTTGATTCAAGATTTTATACAGATAACGGCTTCCTCATCGTATTGCGAATCTGAAAATATGGTCTCGTGCGATACGATCCCAACGATAGCACAGATTTGCAAAGAAAGATAAATCCGATGGGTACCTCATCCTCCATGCTGGGCACTGCTAACGCGATAATGCGCCAGATAGCGTTTTATCGCCGTTTGTGTTCTACCATGTTTTTACAGTTGATTGGTCACACCCGTCTTTCGGATGCGTTTTCAGTTTTGGCATACTGATGATGACATCTGCCTGCAGAACGGAGCCGGAGAGCAGGCATTGATGCTCCTCCCGATGCTGCGCCGACACAAAGCTCCTGTCAAAACTGGAGCCGTAGAGCCTTTCGAGATGGTTCTCCGCTTCCAAAAGCTCACCAAGATCAACCAACACATAGCCGTTGTCGCCCGGCAAGTTCTTCCCGAACACCGTCTCTCTCGTCTCCATCAGGATACATGCTTTGGCCGAAAATCCACCAGTGAAATCGAAACGCCTCGCTCCTGCGATACCATTCAACCAGTTTCCGAAGTCCATTCTGTGCAACGATCTCGTCAAATGACCATTTGCCCAGGCGCATCGCCCACACTAATACCGCCAGTTCTCGAGTGCCAAAATAACATAGTCAAGCACGGACGAATAACAGATGGCATGCGTTGTAACAGCGCGAACATCCGCACCGCTCCCGCTAAAATGTGCAGCACGAGATTCGGCTTAATCAGAACCCGATCCCCGAAATGTAGTTCCAAAGGATTCCCACGCAGTCGTATCAACGTGCTCTGCATCCAGCCCAAGATTCCTGATACACTCACGCACCAATTTATATACCCGACTCTCCTCATGCGAAAGAAGGTTTCTCCGCACCATTCCGGATACGCCTCCGATGGATGAATGGGCGTTTTCGCAAGCAACGCCTCAATATTATTGACGGATACATCTTTAAAACTATAGCGCTCTCATGATAACTTCTCCAATTTAAGTATCAGATATACATGTGCAGGATATTTTGGTCCATATGCCTTAAGGTGCTGATCCAGTGTCCAAATATGAGCATCGATATATTTTCTATTTTGTTCTCGATATTGCTGATAAGCCTCAATAATGGACAAATCACCAATTCCCATACTCTGACTAGCTGCATTTGGGAACTTATCCGCAATAGAGCACAATGCGTCTATTTCACTATTATTGTATATCCATGGAGCTTCCCTTCTATCGTCTTCAAAAGATATCTTTCATCGGCTCCTACGGACGTTCCTATCGGCAATCTGAGCAATGTGGATTTGGTTTCAATGATTGTTGCCAACGGAAGAATCAAAATATATTTCTTTTGCAAGATACTCTCTAAAACACGCGATCACATCCTTCCGATTTTGACACATATGTGATCTCAAGGATATTGACAAGAATAGATGTATCAATAAAGTCATGCTTGTCTCTTCATAATTATATCCCCATCCAATCAAAGTTGTTCTCTTTACGATCCTCTTTTAACACGAAGAATATCCTCGTTGGTTACCAAATCGCCCAACGAACTGCTGTGCCGCCAATCCGAAATACCTGGAATATCAAATGCTTGATAAAACGAACTTCCCCTGATCTTCCTTATTGCGATAGCAAAGGACACGCCGCCGAGCACATCCTCGTCGATCGAGTCCAAAAAGAGCAGGGTTATGTGTTGTGATTAATACACGCAAACCTCTCATCTTGCCAATCGTTTTATTTCTTTGAGAAGCCCCTAACACGACTCGGGTGAATGCTATTGTTACTTCTTCAATGACAATTAGGGCTTCCATGCGCTCTACTGATCATCGCTGTCAAAATCGCCATACAACGAAGCGTTCCATCTGAAGCATCTCTGGCATTGAGCCAGGCTTCACCAAATTGCTCCTTAAGTGCCAGAATAACATCATTCAAACTGTTCGAATAAATTTTATATCTTCTATTTTCATTCCTCCGGCAGATGACGAATTGAAGCTAACAATTCTTCTTTTTCGCCTCGTTATTTGCGTCCGTACCATCACATATATTACACAAACGGCAGAGATATTCTCCGTTGGGTCGAATATCAACATCTCCACTTCGCATAATCACGTATCTGCGACGGTATCGGATCCAGAAACAGATGTTTTTCTGATCATAAACAAGCTGCTCCATTGCTCTCCTTACTGCCAGAAAGCACATCTGCTTCTGGCCACTTGCCCAACATCTGCGGAAGTATTGCCATCGTACGAATACATTTCATATCAGGGTTCTTCCCCGCTTTGCATTATTATACGTCACCCATATCTGCAATTGTTTTTACTGAGAACTTGGTTTCAAAAATCAATAGCCTTTGCTTATTCATTCTGACACATGCCTTCTGATTTCATAGATGTGTGGATACACCTGAATTGAAATCTCATAATAATAGACTTCATCCTTCAGAGAGATCCTCACAGCCTAACGTAAAATCTTGTGCCTCAAATCGCACACAGCCTCTGCTCCGAATCCCACTATCCACATCGATCCATCCAAAATGGAGGAAATATCTCTCCCTGTGACGATTTTCAGAGAGTATACGAATCCCTTCAATCATATTTGTTTTTCCACTCAGCATTTGACCCTATTAGTACAGAAATTTCTTCGAGTGTCAACTTGGCTTGAACAAAAACTCTAAAACTGTAAAGGTAATTTTCTAACATAGCCAAACCCCTTTCCTAATAAGCGTTTATATATTAGTGTATATTCACAGTTTCAACCGCTGATCCAGATATTTGTATTTTCCTCTCTTTGGTGTCAACGGAATAGATTCTACAAATTCCAAACGCAGCTCTACTCTGATCCTGAACTTTTCACTCAACTCAGCATAAATCTTCTTGAGTCTCCTCGAGTATAGTCTGGAACGGGGGACAATCTTCAATATGACAACCCTTTTTCGTCTTGATAGTATTGAACTGTTTTGCATGATCAAAAATATCATTATGCGAATTGAGAGCCGTAATGGAAATCAAATTTGCTACTTTGTTATCAGCGAATCTCCTGTCCGCCCTCCATACGTTCAATTATCCGTGACTCAACACCACGTGCAGTGATGTCCTATATCCAAAAGGGCACGATCTCCTGTTTGATAGCGGATAAAAGGAACGGCTTCATTGATAAAACTGATCTTTATAATCTCGCCACCCACTCATCCTTGGCAGGCGTACCATCATCCTTAAGATACTTCCAAATAGGAATGTTCCATGAATCATGATAATGTCGTTCACGACACATTCCGATGACACCAACTTTGCTCACAGTTCCCTGTATTTATCATAAACAGGACAATTAAAAGCCCGTTCGATAATTTCTTTTTGTTCCGCCAATAACACTTCAGACGAGGTAGAATCGCCTGTATGCTACGCAGACGATCTGGATTAAAAGTTATTTTTCACCATATAGTTGGAAAGAATCGTGAGTGCTGACGGATAACTCGCGCAAAATACGCGGAGAAAACTCCACAAGTTTTTCCAAATAGTATCCATATTCTCGAGCATATCATACGTTGACATAATCAGCTGGTTTTTCCACGATGTAAAAACCAACCATCTTTTACTACAGCACCGCGTAGAACTGCACAGGCATTCCCATTTCATACCCCATAGCTTTCCAATGAATCCACTCAAAGGCAAGCCGTCTCCGATCCGTGTCAGCTGTAATATAGAATCCCAGCGTCTTCCCTGTAGATCCACCCGTGGTGACATACTGTAACTGTTTGGGGGGTATCATGTCCGGAAACCATATCCGCAAGATTATTTTGCACAATATCTTTTGTCAAGAGGGATCTTCCGTATATCCGAAAAATCTCTGATATTGTAAGGGCTCAACACTGCACTCGTCAAAAAGGTTGTGATAGTATCTTGTATGATCATAAGCATAAGAAACAATATGCTGCAATTCCTGTAACTGATACGCCAATCGTCTGTTCATAAGGAAGATATTGCAGTTCACTCGTATTTCTCTTTATATAGCGCATGATACTTACGCCTGATCCGGAACGGATTGTGGTATAAAATGATAGAGTTCGCGAAGTCCGTCCTTCAGCGACATATAGACCTCCGTTATATCTGCGCTTCCACTGCAAAGGCAATCTGCATTGCCTGCGTCTGCTGCCACGGAAATCGGAGCTTCATGCCCTCTTTGATTGCCTTACCAAATGCCTCAAGTTCTTCAGAGCCGCCCCTCGCTGCCCTTTGTCTCGATGGAGGCGAGCTTTACGCCATATCCCTTCATCGACCGATAGTCGTCAAGCGTGATGATCTCCTGTCAAAGAAGATCTCATCGTCTCTTTGGGATAGTCCTTGCCCCGACGGCGGTATAGATGAGGTTCGCAACAGATCCATCGACGTACGTACCTGTAGCAACAAAGTTATCTTTGGCACTATAGTACGCCCCACTCGTGAATAGAGGACGCACTAACAGAAACAGCCTTTGCTCCCGTGAGGAAGTTGAATACATCATAGATATGGCATCACCCACCGATGTTGCGGCCCTCGCCCCTCCTCAGTATAGTACCCAATGATCGAGAGAATATAGCCTGGCATTCATCGTGGATAGTGAATGATCATGGGATTCTGGCGCACAGTCGTGTACTTTGCACTCTCCTGCAAATAACGCGAATGACGACGATTGAACTCCCGTCAAGAGAAGCGGCGCATCCGTACGATCCCGATAGAACGCCTGATCTTTTCCAGTTCCTCAGCATTGATGGCAAGGGGCTTTTCGACTCAGGACATGTTTGCCAGCTTTCAATGCCGCCAAGACCATATCAGCATGGAGGTTATGACGTGTCGCAATGAGAACCATATCTACAGTCGTCCGCGAGAACTTTCTCATAGCTGTCGTTGCATAGTCCGCTCCGAACTGCCTTGCCACTGCCTCGGCATTCGTCCCTGTACGACTCATCACCGTACGCAGCTGATAGAGATCACTGAGATGCTTGATGTTCGGCAGGTGCATCCCTTTGGCAAACCCGCCCGCACCAATGAGTGCAACCTGTATTCTATCTTTTTCGGAGTGGATGTAAAACGATCAGACGACATCTGTGGCTTCCTGCTCTTCCTGTGGATAGGGAGAAGCACCATGAGCGGTTTCGACGATGCCATTTTCAGCGACTCGTAGGCTATATCTGCCTCCACGGATAGATCTTTCGAGTGCCATATCCATCACATGGAGTTTCTTCGCCGCCATGAGATTCAGTACTTCCTGCAGGTTACGATTCTCGTCCAACGCACATAGCTGATCAGGGTATTTCCAGTCCCTTCTCCTCGTAGATGCTGTCATAACGCCCAGGACCATAGGATGTGGAGATGAAAAACTATCTCCTTCTCGCAGAAATCTGCACGATTCAGATGCAACCTGACATCATCGACAAGGACAACACGCCCCTTGCGACGGCACTATCTTAAACGCCGTCGAGACGATCGCGTCGGACCTTTAGCCGCCGCCGTGATAATTACTCCCATCTGCACCGATCCCATCCGTCAGATGCGCCACTTGCTCGGCATCCGTCGAGCCATCCGGCCTGAACGGCGTAGTCCGCTCCAGTGCATCAGCGCGCCATCTGAATGCGACTGGCATCCAAATCGCCAACGATAACCTTGCAACCACTGCGCCGAGCATCTGCACGGCAAACTGTCCGATAACACCAAGGCCGATGACGACGAAACACTCGCCGAGCGTCGTATGGGCACGGCGTACGCCCTGCATGGCAATCGAGCTGAGGGTAACAGTACTCGCGCCTCGAACGTGACCCCCCAGGAATCTTGACGAGAGATTGCGGGGTACATTGATGATTCCGACATGGTGTCGTACTACGCCCCAGCACAGGGCGACATGCTCACATCATCACGGCGCCAGCACCGACGCCGATCACTACACCCTGCGCAGAGTATCCAACGGCGATCCTGCTTTGAGTTTTCCCTTTGACGAGCTCCACGTGTCTGGAGCAACGCCCCTTTTCGCAAATCCATACAAGGAGCTTCTTGACCTTATCGCGTTCCTTGAGTGCGCGTTTCCAGAGAGGAACAGTCACCTGCTCAGCACACCGCTCATCTCCGCACCGATGGAGATACTGCAGATTGACAACACGTACGAGTATCTTGTCCGGCTCAATCTGCGGGGCGGGAACATCCTCTGCAACAGCGCATCCCACGCTTTATCGAGTACCTGTTTTCACGCATCGCGATCGATGACCGTCTTTCCTTGAGAAGTGCACGATCCATCGCCTGAATTCCTTTGTGGTCAACGAGAGAGAACGATGTTCACCTCTCGCATAGCATCCTCCAGCGAAACCAAGGCGCATTCTTCTTGCTTGCGCGCGAGCGGAAGCTCGTGAATATTCAGTCGGCAACAAGCAGCTCATCGAGCGTCCCTGCTGCAAGTCTTCCGCAATCCGCAGCGACGGACTCTCGCGCAGATCATCAATGTCGCTTAAACGCAAGACCGAGGTATGCAACCTTCGGATTCTCCGTCATACGAACAGCTTCCATATACCTTCTCATAACGACGTGCGGCTCGCCGTCATTGACCTCACGCGCAACGACGAATCGAGCCGCGCATCACGCGGTGCCGAGTCCACACATAAACCACGGATCAACGGCGATGCAGTGTCCACCGACACCAGGTCCAGCTGAAGAATATCACCGCGCGGATGGCGAGCTCGCCAGACGAATCAGCTCCTGCGTACATCAATGCCAAGTTTCAGAATCGCGATGATCGAGAGCTCATTGGCAACATGCGATATTCGCATCACGGAACTAGTTCTCCGTGAGTTTTGCCATTCCGCTGTACGCCGCATCCGTCGATAGGAGCGCGCACCGTGACAAAACGTCCATAAACTCAACTGGTTTTCTTCGTTGACCTCGCATCTATGCCGCTGATGATCTCGGTCACGAAGTGATGGCAGTTCCTCAACGATCTTGCCAGGCAGCTACATGTTCTGGGCACGGGCAAAACTACAGATTCTTCCCCACAAGATCCGTACGCTCCTCAAGCACCCATTTCTGTACTCTTCTGTCGTCCCAACAGGACTGGGTGGACTCGGAGGTGATAATCAGATTGTCCTCTCTTTGACAAAGGGAGCACTTCCCGCGTCGCCGACTCGACGAACGACAAATCAGGCTCCTTGTTGTCCCCTGTAAAACGGCGTGAAACCGCGAGGATGAACACATCCGTCTCATGCGGCTCACATCAGCATGAAGATTCCCAGAGGAGACAGCTTTCTTCACATAGGCAGCAAGCCCTGGTTTCCACAAATGTGGAATCTCTCCGCGATTCACCGTCTCCATATCGACATGCTCCACTTCGGGTCCATCCCATAGACCTTAAAGCCGCTGTTGCAATCAGGGCGGCAGTGGGGAGGCCTATATCCCAATCCAATAAATAATAATACATTCTTCATTTATTTTACATTCCTTCATTTTCTCATCAACCAGCTTCAAATTGATCCACCACACGGCGATGTTGGCACAGCTAGGGTCAAGCGATACTGCTCACGGTAGCCCCTTTAGGAATGCCTGAAAGGCCTCAAGAAAACGTCTGACGATTAAAGTTTCAGGATAGCCTGCGGCTCATCGTAGCCGAATTGCTTACTGGACGCTGTGGCGTTATCATTGTCGCTAATCAAATCCATCTTTGCCATTTCGCGGATGAGAGACTGTGATCAATAGGGCTTTGAGGATGAGTCTTTCTCCAAGGTATGGAGTACTCTGATAAGACCCTCGTGCAGTAAAAGTGCTCTCCACCATACACACGATAAACACGAAAGGTATTTCTAACCAGCATAAAAAAATCAAAGAAAAATTCGATCTCGGTCTTTCTATGAATACCCCGCATAGCAAAAGTAGAGTCACATGGGAAATATACCTTTGGATTAAGTTCTGTCAACCGAAACCTTATGGGTACCACTCTTAACGATGCTCAAGACAACAATGATGAGTGCCCCGGACATTGCCTTCATGGGGACAGTAACTCCAATCAAATCGTTGTAAAACACTCTTTCACATATTTTAGATGGGCGTCTTTAGCATACTTGTTGTCATAGAGAGGATCTCACAATCAGCAATCCCACAACGAATATTTTTTCTGTGCAATGCATACAATGCAGAAAACGACAAGATAGAAAAAGGAAACTAATCGCTAAAACGAGATCGTAGGAGACATATTATTTACTTTTTTTCAACATACGGTATAGCTGAATTGAAAAATAAAAATCCTTTGGTCTCTACACCAAAAGAAAATACGATATTTTTCTTAACCTGTTAACACAAGCAGTCCGCAAAAGCCTCCGCTGAGTAGCTGTAATTATACCGCCTGAGGTAAAAAATGCCATGGGACTGATAGACATTCACACGTCCCATAGGAATAGAATCATCAAAATCTATTTCCTGGGCAGAAAAAATCTATTTCATGCCCTTGTTGGTGCCAACTCACGGAGGAGTTCTGTTCAGCGAAAGCCCTTGGGCTCTTAGCAGGAAAACCACCGTGATAGTAACAGTATCTTTCACGTTCTCTTCATGGCCTTCTCTCATGAAACAACGACAACATTAACGAAAGGGCCACGACTTACCCATAGACTCCTTTCCTGCCCAAAAAAAGAACCCAGCAGCCAATACATCCAAAAAATGAAAAATATCCATATTGAACTCTGAGAGCAGTACACCGACCAAAGATATGAACAAAATTCTCCATTCTCTATGTGATTCCGTCCCTATCGACCTTTGCCAAAGGCCGTATAAAAAGAAGAACCAGCATCCCACCCATCCGACAAAAAGCGAACAAGCCAAGCTCTGCTAAAATTTGGATAAGTCCCAAAAAGCGATCGGTGCGTTAATAAACCCAACAGACACTTCCCTAACTGAGCCAAGCCCATGAAGGATAAAAATCGTTCAAGTGATATGAGCCTAAGCCCCAAACCGATACCAAAAATGGATGATCCATAAAAATATTAAGTGCTCCATCATACTTCCCAACCTGGTCAGATTCGACGTATCGCGATCCGCATCTTCTTTAAAGTGAAGAAAAGCATCGCCTATGTCAAAAGCGAACATAAAATCATCAAATAATGTAACGACGCACAGAATGATTACACTGACAAGGATAAACAATATCTGCTTCCAATAGTAATCACGTATCTCCTTGCGATACATAGCAAAAAGAAAAACACATTCCACAAGGCAAACAAAATATGCATTCCTCGATAGTGTCATAATCAACATGACGACCCCCATAAAAGCAGCAAGATCGTATAGATAGACAAACGCTTTTTCTACAGAAAAATAAAAACAAGGATCGGAAACGCGACAGACATATACGTTCCGAACAACGATGCTTCAAAATGCCAAAACTCCGCAAAACGATACCCGTGAAAAAGAAAAGACCTCATCTCTCGCGGCAGAAAAATCAATTGCCCCTACAACTCGTCGAGAGTATGAGTTAAAACATAGCTGTGATCTCGAAGAAAGAATACAGCCCTGTCACCAAAAAGGAAATGAATATACAGTGAAAAAGGATAGCCGATCTCCTTTAAACACTTTATTGTAAAAATAAAGAGCACCTACCACATACAAAAGGATTGCACAGCTTTGTGTGTGCATATCGTCCCATGAGCTTTTTCCTACAAAAGTATATGTAGATATACTATCAATATTCACATAGCCGAAAGGAAAATAGCAATGATAAACATAAACAGAAAAATGCGGAGCGATCCGCAGGAATATATACCTTTATCCTAAAAATGATTTGACAAGCCCAAATAACGATTCCTATGGGTAAAGCTCGCATCCTGCCCCATGCCGCCAAGTAAATTATTCGTCGATGAATGCATGCCAAACGATGCGAGTATAGGTAAAAGGACAATCCCTATTCCAATGAGGAAATAATGCACCTTGTAAAAGTCCATGTCCCATATCTTCTCCTTTTTACTCTGATAGTGTTATCCGGTAAATCTCCTCTAATCGGTGCACATATACTTGCTCGCCATACTCACGTCCCCTAATAACGCTCATAGGCTGCTACACTAAGCCCTAGCGACAAGATGATCGGCTGTTAGTTTTTGATCTCTTCACAGAGCAATCAATGATCCACTCTGGAACAAAAAGCCCTGTCTCACCATCCACGATTTCATCACGTGCCGCACACATCCGATACAATGGTTTGGAATACCGTGCGATAGAGCTTCCAACACCGTTAGCGGTTGCCCCTCATACCATTTCGACGGAAACACCAACGCGCTGCTCGTAGAAAATACTGCTCTATCTCCTCCTGCGAAAAGCCACCCTGGGAACTCCGCCTGTGGGTATATCGTACGAAGCTCATCCTCGCATTCTCCTGCCCCAATAAAGACGGCAGGGAATGGAAAGTCTAGCTGCTGCATGCGCAAATAGTTCTGCACCTTTCTCAGGAGCAAAACGCCCAATAAAGAGATAGAGCTGGTTTCTCTCCGGAGCGAGATGCGTTCTGAATCCTTCACATCAATCAGGGTTTGGTAAAAAGGCTAAAGCGTTGCCCCTCAGGTAAATATGGTTCGAGAATGTGGCGGCTAAACGAAGAAATATAAATCATCATGTCAATATTTTTCGGCAAGCCGCCGAAATGATATTGAACGAATTGTCTCAAGACGCGCCAGCCCTTATGGAGAAATGAGCGGCTGTCGCAGTGATGCGCAGGACATACTCATCGCTTTTTCGCGAACAGATCTCTCCTTTTTGATAGTCATAAAATCCAAGATTCGGGCAGGCGATTCCATAATCATGGAGGTGATAGGCAATACGAAATCCATTGTGTTTCGCGACAGGGTATAATACTGGATGATATGCTCTTGGAAAGTGCATGGATATGTACAATCGTATCGTTCGTAGAACACTCTGATAAAACCGAAGCAAATGCTGCCGCACGTAGATTCCACACGCTTGAAAAACGGCTCGCAGACGATTTCGGATCCCGGAGGATATCTTTTTGATCCAAGCAGACAACGGAGAGTTTTGAACGTTCTCCAACTCCCTGACCGACGGGACCAACGGAAGCGAAAAAGATGACACGATGTCCATTTCCTGCAGAAGCTTTGCTGTCATAATCGCAACTCGACCCGCGCCGCCGTTCACATGAGGCGAAATCATTGACAATAATTACATTCAACATATCACTTCCTGAAGTTTTTATTTGGAAATTCGTTGATTCTATTCCCAGTATTGAGGAACATACTACATCTTCCATGTGTTCGAGATTTGCGCTTCGCGTTTTTCCCATACAGTACCCCAGATATTTCAATCCATCTCTCAGAGGAATCTCCCATAGACTCATGGGATGATGGTGCATCACAGATCGGAACTCCGTCATAACAAAGCGTTTTCCCTCTCCTCCGCCTTGCCGATCTCTCTGAATCCAAGGTTCACGAGCGTGAAATACACCGATATCGAAGTAACGCCGAAACTCCTGCAACATGGTATAGTCATGTGGTGGTAGACCATTCCATCAGCAACATACGCGACGCGCCAGCCGGCGAGAAGCATCTTCGCCGCAACATACATATCCTCACTCAAAATCGTATCTTTGGAAGCCGCCAACGCTATGCATGGCTTCTTTCCGGTAGGCGGCAAAATGAGTTGGAGATAAACGCCGTCTTAATCCCATGTTGTTTTTCTATCTTCAAGCCCATAGATATGACTCTCGGGCGGATAGTTAAACGCACGGGCAATCCGCCCGAATACGCCCTGCCCCCTCATGAGGGCAGTTGACGCCCATAAGCACACCCAACCTGCTCATCAAAAGCTGCAACTAAAGTCTCTATTGCATACGCATCAGCAGGAATCGCATCCTGTGTAAGGAAAACATATATATCCGCCTCCGGACACTGGTCAATCCCCCACTGGCGTGTACCGCCATGATTGAAGTCCCCGACTGTCGATTGTCCGAACTACCATTCATGTCATTGATGACATCCGCATAGGGATCCCTTTGCCGGAGTCGATCAACAGGACGGGGATATCCCAAATGGTCTGTCGTTTTATCATCGATAGAAGGCGAAGAAATTTATCATCTGGACGATAAATCGGTATCGATGATTTGCAGTTTCACCTAGTACGCACCTTTTTCCTGTAAACACAGCCTTTACCGTTTTGAAGAGGTATACGAGATCAATCCAAACCGACCAGTTGCGCACACGCAAGTATCCATGGCGACGCGCTCTTCGTAGGTCGTATCGCTGCGTCCGTTCACCCTGCCACATTCCATGAATGCCCGGAGGCACCATAATACTCCTCGATGTTTCTCTCCGTAAAATTTAACTTCCTTTGCTACGATGGGACGTGGTCCGTCGAGACTCATATCCCCCATCAATACATTCCAGAGCTGCGGCAGTTCATCAAGGCTGGTCTTTCGCAAAAATGTCCCAAAGCTTCGTCACACGAGGATCATTCGTGAGTTTGAAGGATGCCTCCCTCTTTACGTGCCTCTGCATTCTTTTGCCAGATATTCTTCTAATCGTTCCTGCGTCCGGCACCATGGTTTTGGAATTTATAGCGTGGGAAAGGTTTTTCCTTTCCGTCCGACACGGCGATGTGCAAAATAATCCGCCCCTTATTGTCAATACCAACAATGACAGCAAGTATAACCAGAATCGGAGATCAATATGCCTCAACGGTGGTCAGGATAAGGTCAAGATACGCTTCGCCAGTCGATTTCTTCGACGCGAGATTGATTTTCGTAATGCTGAGCATGAATACTTTTTCCGTATAGAACGGCTCTACACCGACATGCCCCAAAAGGGGCATCATCAGATCAGGACAGAGAATATCACGTACTAGCGGCTGGATCTTTCCAACAAGCTGCTCCATCCGAGCACCATCCATTCCCGGAGCCGTGATAAGCACGGTTTTACTCCCGAGTCACGAATAATATCTACGGCATTTTGCACTCGTCCCAAGAGCAAAATCTCTTTTGGAAAATGTTTTCGATATTGGAGCCATCGAGCAAGCCTACAACCCCGATAGCGATAGCCCAAATCGCCATCAAAGAAAGAGGGCAAGCTCTGCCGTCTTCCCTGCACCAATCAGGATCACAGGCTTTCGTCAGCCAGTTCATCTTTTTCAGCAGTTTGAGGAATATACCGTCCCATATAGATGTTAAAGTGTCAGGAAACCAAATAGGACGACTAAAGACGCGAGGCAAGCATACTCGTCTGCATAAAATAAAGTATAAGGATGCGGGTGATCAGTGCATAGAGCACGGCATAGAAGATCGCTGTAGCCATAGCAATTGATTGGCTGCATCTTTGTGTAGAGTCTGCGAGATACCTAGAGACGCAATGAAGCAGTGGTATCCAAAAACAGATGAGCATTGGGTACGTGATAGGATGTTCCATTAGTGTCCCATAGATGTCATATGCCAGATGCCATCCTCTCTGCAAGGAGAATAGCAAGATAGTCAAAAATGATAAACAAAAGAGGTGCACACACTCTGCGAAGAATGGCTGATGTCTCAGATACAATCGCCATGAATATGTACACCTCCTAAAGTCGTTATGCTTCGCGTTTATGGGTCAGCAGGCCGCGCAGAAAGGAGCATGCCGAGAACAAACCAATCGCTGTGATCAGCATCTTGCGCGGTGCAGCAGGTCTATCCTCATCCGGCAGATTCGCCGGATCGATGATCTGGATGTCCATGCTCTCCATCGCTGCCTGGAGGCGGTTCTGCTCATACTGCTTGACGAGGTTTGCATAGACTTCATTCTTGATTTTTACCTCACGCGTGAGACGCATATACTCGGCAACATCGTCGGGGAACGTGCCGAGTTCCTCTCTCTCTTACCCCGCTGTGCCTTCAATGCCTGCTCACTCGCCTCTGCCACCGCGAGGTTGACCGATGCAAGTGCGCGCTCTTTGCTTAGTTCGGAGGTGTGTCGGGTTCCAGCGTCGTCGCCCCGAGTCGACACTAGAGACGACCTCAGCATGGAGGCTTGCACGCAGCTGCTCCAGTTCCTTCTGCGCCTTCTGGACGCTCGGATGCAGCTCTGTGTAGTTCTGCTCGAGTCCGGCGAGCTCGACGCGCTTGCTGACAATCTGATCCGTATCTCTGTACAGTTTCACGTTATCGGAGATATTGTATGCCCCTTGCTGCCGCTCTTTTTGCTCACCGAGTTTTTCGTTTGCTGCGCTGAGCGACGCCTGTGCCGAAGCAGCCTCGACCTCTGCCTTACCGATTTCCTTGTCATACGCCGCCATCTGCTCGATCACTGCTTTTCGCCTGGTCGGTAGGGCTGTATACCTTGTGCTCACGGCTGAACTGCGCGAGAGTTATCCTCGGACTTCTCCATCTCGTCCTGGTGCTGTGAATCCGCTCATCGAGGAATTTCATAAGGAGAGACTGTGTCTGCTGGTTCATATCCGTCTGCATCAAGAGGAAGTTGTCGACGACAGTCTGTGAGGATCTGCTGTGCCTCCTCAGGTGTTTTTCCGCGTGCCGTCACCTCGATGAGGTTTGTTCCCTTTGGTATTCTTTGATTTCAGCGTACTTTTAGCAAAATCCTTTGCTGTGGTTTTTCTTCTTCGAAAGTTCAAACGAGTCGATAATCGGGATCGAGTACCGTGCGCGACTTCATCAGCTCGATGTAGTTCATCGTGGGCGAGGCAACGCTCCCCCGCCCAATCCACCAAGCCCAAGTGCTGCCATTGCACCTGCAGCCCCCGAGATATCCATCTTCGTTGCCGTGCGTGTCTGAACGAGAGTTGTAGACTCATACTGTTTTGGTAGGAGAAAGGAGATCACGAGGGCAGAAGTGTGCAAATACCAACGATGCAGAAGATCGCAGGCTTGTGCTCGCTCATGATATGAAACAGTCTTGAGAGATCAATCGAGTCTTCGTTGCGATCCATGCTGTCCTCTTTCTAGTCCACCAATGCTTTATACATCGTCCACACATTCAGATACGGCAGGACATCCTCTTGGAACTTGATGCCGTTCGAGGTCGGTACGTAGACGATGTCGCCGTCCTGCAGTGCTAGGTTCTGCGTCAGATCATGTTTTTGATGTAGTTCTTCAGGTTCACCCTGTTTATAGTACATCAGTGTCGCCGACGACGCGGATCACCTGCACCTGTGTGCTGCGCCCACGGTTTGTAAAACCGCCTGCAGAGGTGATTGCCGCATAGGTGTTCAGTGTGTCGGCAGACATCTCCTTGATGCCGGGAGCGCTCACCTCTCCCATGACATAAACACGTCGTTTTTCCGTATGTCTTGACGCCGACAGTGAGCTCTGGAAAAGCAGGTAGCGATGCATCTCGTTCGGAAATCAGATCCCGCGCCTCATCAAGGGTAAGTCCTGCCAGCCGCAGCGAGCCCGCATAGGGGAGCTGGGCATAGCCATCGGGACCGATCATGAGCAGAGTCGAGCGCCGCACCGCTTAGCGCCCCAGTTCCTAAAGCGGAATTAAATCCAACGATCTGAACACTGATCTCATCATATTTGCTCAGTCGATACGTCTCACCATAACGATCTCCGGTCGTTGTTGCCATCCGGAAGTCTCCTCCCTCGACGACGTGATACGGTGCATCCGTGCTCGGTGCAGGCTCGTTTGCCTGTGTTGCCTGCGGCATCCATATAAGGCATGCGGCAAGTGCCACTACGCAGACTCTACCCGTTTCTTTTTCCACGTCATGGTACACTCTCCTTTATTTCGATGCAAAAGGCTTTAGGGAAGCACTGATAAATTCGGTACAACCATCTTGACGCATCTTTTTTGCCCGCACTTCGGCGGAAAATCCTCCACAGAGCACCACTCTGCGTCCGGTTTTCCACCTCGTTCGGACGAAAAATCTACGTCAATCTGGCAGACCTCATTTTATCAGTGATTCCTTTCAGAACAGCTCCAACATCTTGAACAAAAATACCCAGCCGAAGATGGTAAAGCAGGCAAGCGCGCTGCTGCTAGACGACGCTGTTGCCCGCGAGCTCGGCGTCCGCTTGCATCTGCTGTGCCATGGCAAAGCCCGCTACGGCACAGGGCGTGGCAAAGATCGCAATGAGCGTGACGAGCTCGACGCCGCGAAAGCCGAGTGCAACGGCACAGGCGAGTACGACGGCAGGTACGAGGACAAGACGCGCAGCGACCGAGAAGATGAGCTGAGGCAGATGTGTGATAGCTGCCGCCGTGAATGACGCCCCGAGGATGATCAGCGCAACGGGCGTGGTCGCCGCCGCAATCTGCGCGACGGGCTTTCAGCACGGGCGCGGGAATCGGCAGTTCTACGATACGGCACAAACGCCCTGCGATTGCCCTGAGGATCATCGGGTTCATGACAACGCCTCGCAGGATGTGCAGCAGGTCGAAACGCCCGCCGCGAAATGTCTCCAGAACAAACACGCCAAGGATGTTGTAGAGGGAACGATGACGGCGATCATCATGGTCGGTATCGCAATCGCCTCATCGCCGAAGATGTTGCTGACAAGTGGGATGCCCATGAGGACGTAATTGCCGCGAAAGGCCGCCTGGATCATCGGACCGCGCCGCGCATTGTCCTTTTCGATCATACAGACAATCGCGCCAAAAGACAAGTGCCGTCAGGAGGACGCCGCCCGCACCGAAGATCATGAGCAGCGGCTGAAAACGCCGTCTGCGGATCGGAGATATAGATGTTGTAGAACATCATGAAGAAGAAGAACACGCGGAAGACCATGCTGTTCTACGTGCCTTAGCTCTTCCTCGGTAAGGAGGCGCGAGTGCTTGACGAAAAGGCCGACGGCCATCAGACAAAACAGAGGGACGACGCCACCGAGTGCGACAAAAAATTACTCACACGACGAATCCCCCATCCATTGTCCTATATTATAGCAGGAAAAGAAAAGAGGGCAATGGATAACCCCAAAACACACAACCACCAACAAAAAAACACCACCCAAACCCCAACAAAACAACCACCACCAAACAAAAACAAACCAAAAAACCAACCGTTGTCACGAAGAACAACAGCCGGATGTTTTGTTGTCGCCTGCACAATATGAGTCGCTACTCGACGCACAGTGCCATGCAGATTATACACCATCGCAGAGGCTCTTCAATCACTCACGCCAAGGATATAATTTCATTTGACGATGTATACATGGGCAGGCATACGAGATAAACTTAAGCGAATGGATGAGGTTGAGCTCAAATAAGTTGGATTGTCCACTTTCGCAAAGCCGAGAAGAACTTCAATCACCTAGACGGAGTCAGCAAAGTTGTTGCGAAGGCAATTTACGTCTCACAAAATCCATTGCCTGTCGCAGAAGGTGGCTACGGCAAGCCACTAGGGAACCATGAGGCGACACCCAGTGGGCTGCTCAAAGTGAAGCTTTCAGCAACACGGTCGCGCATTGTCTATCAATTACGCCGTGTTGAGGAACAAATGGTAATTAGTCGTCATCGGTGCACGCGCAGACGATCAGTATGCAAAGCGGCGCAGGGAGCGCATCAATAACAACTTCACCCTCACAAATCTGCATTTTCCGCTCGCGGAAGGTGACGACGGTGAGGTCAAGCATGGGGCGAGCTCGCGTGCGCGGTCGTAGTTTCGTCCGACGCCCTCGGGGACGTCGCATCCGAGCCGACGGTGACATAGCGTCCGCCGAGCTCGCGGTAGCGGCGGCAGATGGGTGCGAGTTCCTTGATGCCGCGCGGCGCAGAGAGGCGGCGCGTGTTGATCTCGATGACGGTGTCCGTCTCGATGAGCGCACGCAGGACGGCGTCGATGTCGTCGGCGAAGTCGCCGTAGCTGATCTCGGGATGCGCAGACGCGCATTCCGCGCGATGTAGTCGATGTGCGCGAGGGCGTCGATGAAGGATGCGCGTAGATCTCGTCGCGCATGACGGTAAAGTACTCATGGTACGTCTCGCCTTTTTCGCGCCCCGCAAAGGTCTCAGGATAGTAGAGATCCTTGCACTCCAAAAAGTGAATCGAGCCAAGGACAAAGTCGAAACGGAACACGCTGCACGAACGCGGCGTTTTTGCGTGCGCTCGCCATCATCCCCATCTCGACACCGAGTGAAAGTCTCCCTCGCTGCGCGTAGGGGCTCGTACGCCGTCCAGTACGCCCTCGGGATCAAGATGAACTGCTCCTCGCCCGCCGACGGGTAGTCATAGTCCAGATGCTCGGTGAAGACCAGCCCGATCCCTGCCCTCCTGCACGGGCAGAGCCTCCTCTGCCCGCATCTCGGAGTCGGCAGAAAACGATGTACTGAGATACTGGCTGTCAAAGAACAGCAGTCATGTCCTCCTCCGGCGATCCCGCCCACCGCATCAGAGAGCCGCGCAAAGTCCGCGAGGAGAGAGTTGCTCGCCGCGCAGCGATTCAGCAATCCCTGCCGCCGCAAGTCCCTGCACGGCACAGTTCCTTCGTCAGTCCCGCCCCGTGAGCGCGTTTGAGGGAGGTCTTGCGCCGCCGTCCAAAGGCGGCGCGAACGAGACGAAAGAACAGCTTTTTCATCGGCGGGATGAACCGCTGGTGTCTCGCGCACGCGGCAGGCGATCACGGCGCTCGTGACCTCAGGCGCGCGCATGAAGGCGGCGGCGGCGTCCATCACGATGCGCGCATCCGTATGATACTGCACGGCAACGGAGAGTGCGCCGTAGTCGCTTCGAGCCGGGGCGCGCGGTCATGCGGACGGCGACTCTTCTGCACCATGGTCACCATGCGCTCGATGGGCGATGCTGTTCGAGGAGCGCCCATGAGGATCGGGGTGGTGATATAGTAGGGAAGATTCGCAACGACTTTTGAACCGCTCTCCCACACCGAGGTTCAGGATGCGGAGGATGTCCAGCTTCAGGATGTCGCCCGGCACGACGGTCACGTTGTCGACAGCCCTTCAGTGTCTCGGCGAGGACGGCGGGGAGTTTTTGTCCAGCTCGACGGCGACGATCGCGCACTGCGCTCGGCGAGCCCTGCGTCAGCGTGCCGATGCCGGGGCCGATCCTCGAGGACAGTGCCTGCAGGCTGAGGTCAGCCGCATCCACGATGGCGCGCACCACGCCCGCATCCACGAGGAAGTTCTGCCTGAGCCGCTTTGCTCGCGCGCAGGTGAAAGGCGCTCAGGATGTGGCGCGTGACCTTTGGATCGGCGATCACGGGGATACTTTGCGTTCATTCCATGTCCTCCCCATGCGGCAGTAAACTCCGCGCGTGTAACGCCATAGGTGTTGAGTCGGCGCAGAAAGGTCTTTGCATTCGCAAAGCCAGAGCCCAAGACGGCGTCCGAGCTGTGCGCGCCGTGCGGCGGCATCATCCGTTCCGTCAGGCCCGCGTGCATCATATCGCCTCATGGAAAACGTCTCCTCCGGTTCTTCCATTGGCGTGCGTACCTTGTCGAGTGCTGCTACGGACAGCCGCGGGGACGCCTGCTCCACGCCGATGTCGCCGTCCCCTGCATTCGTTGCGTCCTCCACAGGGATAAAGGCGTGACGGGCAGCGCGGGAACATCTCGGTCAGGCGCGCGCACGGATGCGCTCGCCGACTGTATCCGGGGTCGGTGAGGATGATGATGCCGCGCTTTCATAGGCCGCACGGATATTTCGATCGCCGCATTGCGCAGGCGAAATCCGTCGGGCGATGATGCAGTCCGCATCGACCGCACGCCGCACCACCGCCACGTCCATTCTGCCCTCGACGATGATGACCTTTGATCACAATCGGCTCTTACACTCCTCATCCTGACACGTCACTGTATTCGCTCTTCCACCGTCTCACGCATGGGTCCCCTCTCGCAAACGTGAGGCTTTTCTGATATGAGTATCATTTCGTCAAAACTTCCCACCGCCGTATACAGCCGCTCGCGAATCTCCCTCGATGGGGAACGGTACGCCGTCCGCGCTCAGATGGGATGCGACCCAGCTGCAGCGTGCGGCGAGGAGGACGTAGGCATCGTGGGTGCGGCGCAGGTAGTCTGCGTCGCGCTCGTGGATATCGGGCGTCTCTCCTTCGCCTGCACGCGCGGCGATCAGGCGCTCTGCCGCACACGGCTCCATGTCGAGGAAGAATACGTCGGGGACGGGCAGTCCGAGTTTGCTGAACTCGAAGTCATAGAGCCAGTCGAGAAAGGCATCGCGCTCCGCCGCATCCCCGATCTTCACGGCCTGATGCACCATGTTCGATGTGGGTGAGCGGTCGGCGAGATGATCGTCCCTGCCGCATAGTCCCTCCCCACTTCATCCGATAGGAGGCGTAGCGGTCAACGGCAAAGAAGGTCGAGGCGGCGACGGATTCACCTCGTCCGCCTGTGTGCCGAAGTCACCGCGCAGGTACATCCGCACGGGCGTCGACGCATCCGCCGCGTAGTCGGGAAAGGTAACGGGCGCGTACGCGATGCCCCTCGCGTATGAGGCGCTGCGTGAGAAGGCGCGTCTGCGTTTCCTTGCCCGAGCCGTCGCCCGCTTCGATGATAAAGAGCTTCTGCGCCATACTTATCCTTTCGCATTACCGCGTCACCGTATCGAGAGACAGCGTCCGCCGCCCCCACAACACGCGCACCGATCGCACGCATCGTCTGCAGATAGCGAGGGTCGCCGCGTCGATCACGTCGCCGGGTGCGAGGACGGGGATGCCCGGCGGATAGAACACAATCGTCTCTGCCGCTGTACGCCCCACGGCATGCGTCACAGATACGTGCTCCGTATGCGCAAAATACGCCTCGCGCGGCGTGAGTGCCGTCTCCGGCAGCGGGGCAGCGTGCAGAGTGCCGCCTCCCCCTGCCCGCGCGAGGGTGCAGAGCGGCGCACAGATCTCGCCATCGTGCGCAGTGCCGCACAGAGCCGCTCCATCTCCCGTGCGCCGTCCGCGTAGGAGGAGAAAGAGCACGTTGCGCGCATCCTGCCAGCTCACAGGCGATCCCCGCCGCCGCAGCTCCTCCTCTGCCGCAAAGCCCGTCATGCCGAGCCCCATCACCCGCACGGTGAGCTTGGTGCGATCGGAGTGCCGCCATCCCGGGCGCCCCCATGTGCTCTGCACCGACCGCCCACAGTCCCCGAATGTCATTGATGGCTGCCGCAGATCATCGGCACGGCGAATGAGCGCACCGAGGCGCTCTGCTCCCTCCTGCTCCATCTGCTCGTGCAGACCGAGGCCGCGAGAAAGATCTCGTCGGACTGGTCGTCTGGAGTACGCCCGATGCTGCGCGAATCCGCTCGAGGGCGGCACGCGTCCACCGCGTGCGAGGAGCATCGAGGTCTGTGTCAGAGAGGCCAGCAGCTTGTGCGTACTCTCACCGAGAGGTCTGCGCCCGCCGCCATGGCAGACGGCGGCAGCTCCCTGTGCAAAAGGCAAAATGCTGCCCCGTGCGCACTGTCTGTGAGGAGGAGCATCCCGTGCTGCATGAAGATGCGCGGCAATCGTCGACAGCTCCGAGGTCACGCCGCAGTAGGTCGGGATGGATGAGGAGGCGGCACGCGCCTCGGGATGCTCCCGTCGCACGCGTTCCACTGCCGCGTACGATACGCCCATCGCAATCCCGAGCCGTGTAGCGATCTCGGGGCAAGCAGATGGGGCGCATCACCGTGAGGATCTCGTCGCGCCGACGATGGAGCGGTGTACGTTGCGCGGCGCGAGGATGGTATCGCCAGCGCGCGGCCGCTGCCATCACATCGTGGACAGCGCCCGTCGTCCCGTTCACCATAAAGTATGCTGCGTCGCGCACCGTATCGCGCGCCGCCAGCTCCTCCGCCGCACGGATGCAGCCCGTCGGTGCATGGAAGTCATCGAGCTCTGCCGAGAGCG